>OLIV01001251.1_pt1 | contig 12840 bp, 10 predicted proteins | sample 1601411 | NCBI WGS metagenome assembly OLIV01 (sample SAMN03922450, study PRJEB24848) | human gut metagenome | isolation source: stool sample | host: Homo sapiens | place: Germany | collected 2009-11 | reverse complement strand
CATCAGCAGGCGCTGCGAGTAGCCGAGCGTGCCGAGCCTCGTCATGATCTCGCACTCGGGACGGCGCTCGCCGTAGAGCTCGCTGTGGGACGGCTGGCCGCAGGCGCCGTTGAGCAGGCGCAGCAGGGCCGGGCCCGAATAGGCCGTCGCCGCGTTGAACGAGTCGAAGCGGATGTTGAACTCCTTGAAGAGCGGATGCTGGTCAAGCTGCGAGACGGCGAGGTCGTCGTTCGAGACCGAGCAGATGCTCAGGAGCAGGATGTCGAACGGCGTGTCCTTCTCGGAAAGGCCGTTCGGGAAGCGGGCGCGTCGGTCGTGCTCGTAGGCGAGGAAGGCGTCGTACCACTCACCCACGGCCTTGGCGTCGGCCTTGCCCGTCTTGGCGGGCGCGGCGGCCTCATTCGTCTGACTGCCTGCGTCGGCCGTCACGACGGGCGCGCGTTCGGGCAGGATCGACTGCACCCACGGCATCGTCACTGCGCCGAGGAAGTAGACGATCGTGAAGAACGTCACGCGCACGTAACGGCGCACGAGGAAGTAGCCGAGGAAGACGAGAAGGCCCCAGCCCACCATCTTCACGTTGATGAAGTCGAGCGCGAACTCGGCCATGTAGAGAAGCGAGAAGCCCGCGATGCCGCCCTTGTTGGCGAGGATGCTGTCGACGCCCGGCAGCCAGCTCTCCGAATAGAGGAGCACGGCAGCCGCGGCGACGCCGAGCGTACCGCGCAGGATGCGCAGCCACTTCGGGCCGACGGGCAGCAGGAGCCAGGCCATCAGGAGCGCGTTGCCCAGAAGGTTGAGCTCGATGTAGCCGAAGGCTGCAAGCGCAAAGGCAATGATGAAGTAGACGTTCCAGACGCCGAGCCCCGTGAAGCGGGGGCCGGCGCCGTTTTCAATTCTGGTCTGCATGCGTCTTATCGTCCCTTCGGAAAGATCAGGCGGCCGTCGGCGTCGAACGCGAAGCGGCCTTCATCCCAGCCTCGGCCGTAGAGCGCGAGCATGCTCGAGTAGTAGCTCTCGCCCGAAAGCCTTTCGGAGTCGACCACGCTGCGCACGAGGCCCGCGGTGCGGTCGTTTCCGAGCATCGGGATGAGGCAGGCGCCGAAGCCGAAGGGACCCGTGTCGTTGACGGTGAGATTGACCGTGTGGATCTTCTCGGGCGGCATGTTGAGCGCCCTCGTCGCCTCGACCATCGGGCTGAAGTGCTTCATGAGGATCTCGCGGTTGGGATCGTCGGGCGACATCATGCCCGCCCACAGATACGTGCGGATGGCGTTGTAGCTGCCGATCTCGTAGTCGTCGCCGTTGGGCGGCACTAGACGGCCGCCCTTGTCAAAGAGCGCCCAGTCGGGGGCGATGCCCGCGGGGGAGGACCTCAGCAACATGCGAAGCGATCCCTCGTAAACCTCGTTCCAGTAGGCGTCCTCGAGCGCGAAGCGCTTGAAGAGGAAGAGCGGGTAGTAGCTCGGATTGAGCTTGACCGTGCCGTTGTCCTCAAAGCCAACGCGGCCCGGCAGCACGACGCTGCCCAGATTGTCGACGGTACGGACCTCCTTCTTGAGGAGCTCGAGCATCGCCATGCCCTTCTTCGTGTACTCCTCGGACTTCCAGAGACGACCTGCCTCGAGGAAGCACCAGGCGATCCACATGTCGGAGTCGGTGGCGTTGTTGGTGTCGAGAATGCCCCACTTGTCGCCGCGTCCCCTGCCCCAGAGCCAGGCGGGAAGCGTCTTCGTGAGGTCGCCCCCGGAGAGGTTGTCGGCGGTCCAGGCGGCGAGGCCGTCGAAGGTCACCTGATCGTTGGTGACGAGCGCGAAGAACATCGCATAGGACTGGCCCTCGCTCGTCGTCACCTTGCGGTCATCGCTCTTGTCGACGACGCGGCCGTTGTCGAGCGCGTCATTGCGGAACTCGTCCCAGACGGGCCAGGCGGCCATGGCGGACGAAGCGCTGCAGAAGGCGCAGGCAAGCGCTGCGGAGATAATCATCTTCTTGAACATTACGAGCGGCTCCTGATCCAGTAGCGCATGAAGAGGAAAATGCCGAAGCCCACGAAGAGCGCGCTCAGCAGAGCGGCAGCAACGAGGACGCCCGGACGATCGATGACGGTCATCCAGACCTTGTGGTACCAGGGCAGGTTGCCGACGGTGTAGTGCTCGCCGACGTCGAAGCCCGTCACGCCCGCGGCGTTGACGACTGCAACGGAACCTGTCACCGAACCGAGGCCGGCAGGATTGACGAGCTCGGCGTTGAGACGGGCGGCGCCGGACGCGCCTTCGGAGAGGAGCGCCACGAGCGTGCGGCCGCCCGCGAGCGGGGACTCTGCCGAGACGATGGCGGCAATACCGTTGTCATAGGCGCCTTCGGCCGTCTTCTGCACGGAGGCGGACTTCGCCCTGAAGGCCTCGACGAGCTTCTCCTGAATGCGGCCCGCATTCTCGACGTCGATGTCGGTCACGGGGGCGGGGAAGCGCGCAAAGGCGAGAATGTCACGCTTGGCAAGCTCGGGATCGTTCATGTCGCCCGTCACGTGCACGTGCATCGCGGGGGCGCCCGTCATGGCGGACATGCGGCCCATGGTGTTGAGCATCGTCGTGAGCTCGCTCCTGCTCGCGTCCTGCGGAATGAAGACCGCGGTCTGCGAGAGGTCGGCATACTTCGTGAACGGATAGCCCGAACGCGTGAAGAGCTTCAGGTTGGGCAGCTCAGCATGGTGGAAGAGCCCCTTGACCGTCAGCGTGGACGTGGGCTCGATCTCCATCTGGTGGCCGATGAGCGAAACCGAGCGGCAGTTGTCCTGGGAGCCACCCTGAATCGTGCGCTCGTAGCTCACGGAGAAACCGAGGCTCGTCGAATGGGTGAGCGTGGCGCCCATCGGATCATCGACGGAGATGGCGCCGTAGAAGGCAGGAAGCTGAACGGTGCGCGAACCGCGGCCGTCCCTACCCGCGAGCGTGTCGCTGTCGGCGAGGTAGCCGTTGACGAAGGTGCGCAGCTGGGCGGTCTCCTCGGGCATCGGCTTGGCGTAGCGGTAGCGGATCTGCATGCCGAGCTCGGCGTCGCCCACCATGAAGAGGTCGGGTGCGAACTTGACGGGCAGTTGCACCGGGGCCATTACGTGACCGCGGGCGGAAAGCTGACCCGGATACTGCATGAGCTTCGAGAACGGAATCTCGGCGTCGGTGTTGATCCAGCGCGGAGCGTCATAGGCCTCGCGCACGGGCGGCACTTCGGCCTTCTTGACGCGGAAGGTCTCGCCCACCATCACGGGACGGTCGGTGCCGAGCGCACGCACGGCAGCGAGGAGGTCCTCGTCGTTGCGGCCCTGAATGACGAGCATCTTGCCGGAGAGGCTGGCAGGCGCGTCGGCGATGGTCACCATCGGACCGTCGGCCTTGGGCAGATCGTGCAGGAAGTCAGGACGACGCTCGTTCGTCGCGAAGACGACGAAGTGGCCCTCGGCGGGCGTGCCGTTGTAGAAGACGGGGAAGTCGGCACCGCGCCAGTCGCTCATGCGGCCGACGATGCTCGCGAGCACGGCGGCGGCCTGCTTTTCCATCGAGGTCGGAGCCGAGGTGAAGACCATCGGCAGCACGGAAGGCTCGTTCGAGGCGGTGTCGACGAACGGCGCGGGGAAGGCCGCGAGATCGTTGGCGAGCCTGACGCGCTGCTTGACGAGCGTGAGGCGGCTTTCGGCCGCGATGTCAAGCCAGATGGCGGCATCGGCCGGATTTTCACAGACCGACGGCGTGTGTCCGATGAACTCGACCGTCAACTGATTGACGGACTCGATCACCTTGGGCGAAAGCTTGAGCGTGAGCTGCGAGGGCTTGCCCACCATCGAGGCCGAGATGGGCACCGAGCGCTGCAGGCGGCCGTTGAGGTAGAAGTTGATCTGCGAGCCGGACGGGGCGAGCGCGGGCGAAGGCGTAAAGCTCAGGTCGAGCGTCGCCTCAGAGACAACCTCGTCACGGCGCACGCCGAAGTCGAAGGCCTGCACACGGGAGAGGCCTGTAAGCTTGACGGCCGCGGCACTGCCGCCGGGCACGAGCTTCATGAGGGGAACGACTTCGGTACGCGAGCCCGTGACGTCTGTGCGCCAGACGGGCTGGAGCTGAGAGACGGACTTCATGCCGTCAGAGGGCGCGCTCCAGGCGGGAGCGGCGAACGCAGCGGCCATGAGGCACGCGGCAGCGGTTCCGATGAGTGTGGGATTCTTCATGTCTTCTTAGTTTGCGTTTGCCATCAGGACTTCCTTGCAACCGGCTGTCGCGGCAGCATGGAGAGGACGGCGTCCCGAACGGCGGGCAGAACCCGGCCGGGCAGGAATTCGATCATGGAGCGGTAGCCGTAGAGCGCATGGCGGCCGAGCATCAGGAAGCCCGTGAGGAAGCGGTCGTCGACCGTGCCCTCGGGATTCATCGCCCACATGCCGCGGCGGGAGAACGTCACGCTGTTCCAGCGACGCTCGCAGGCCATGTCAGGAAGGTCGACGGCGATGTCCGTCCAACCCTCTCCGTTTTCAATGACGGTGCCCTCGAAGCGGACGGGGCCCGCCTCTTCGGCGAATTCGAATGCAACGCGCTCGCCGGCCGCAGGCATGGTGAAGGCCGTGTCGAGGGCGCGCACGCGAAGCTCCTTCTGGGAGTATTCGACCGTACGTACGTTGTGGCGCATGCCGTCTCCGGTCTCAAGGACGATCGGCAGGTTGAGGCCGACGCGCGGGAAGCGGTGCGCCTCCTTCTCCTCGACGGCGACCGACATGGCGGCGCCGAGCACCATCAGGTTGTAGGCGATCCAGCCGAGGTTGATGACAAGCGTCACGTACTGCGGATCCGGATCGAAGAAGGCCTTCTCAAGGCCGATGAACAGTCCGACGGCGTTGAGCGCGATGAGCGCGACGAAGGGCCAGGAGATGTGCCAGTCGAGGTACTTCTCGCCGATCGTGCCGCCCTTGGCCGTCACGTTGAACTTGCCGTAATGCGGGAAGATGAGCGCGACCGTGGTCGGGATGAGGATGTACCAGGAGAGGACGGCCTCGTACACGCCGCCGAGGAACGGATAGCGGTAGCCCTTCTGCAGGATCGAGTTCGTCACGGCCGTGTGCACCATGTGCGGGATCACGTAGGCGAAGACGGAGGCCGCCGTCGCGTAGATCACGTAGATGTCCGCATACATGTAGGGAAGCGGGGCCAGAAGGAAGATGATGCGCGGCAGGCCGTGCAGGAAATGCAGCATCGCGTTGAAGAAACACAGGCGCTGCGGAAGCGTCAGGCCCTTGCCGAGCATCGGATTGTCGAGTCGGAAGATCTGGATCATGCCGCGCGCCCAGCGAATGCGCTGGCCGATGTGGGCCGCAAGGGTCTCCGTGGAGAGGCCCGAAGCAAGCGGACGCGAGATGAAGGCCGAGTTCCAGCCCCTGCGGTTGAGCTTGAGAGACGTGTGGGCGTCTTCGGTCACGGTCTCGACCGCAATGCCGCCGATCTCCTCGAGAGCCTTGCGGCGCATGACGGCGCTTGAACCGCAGAACATCGTGGCGTTCCACGTGTCGTTGCCCTTCTGGATGAAGTCGTGGAAGAGCGAGTTCTCGATCGGCATGGCGCGCTCGAGATGCATGTTCTTCTCGAAGGGATCGGGCGAGTAAAAGTGGTGCGGCGTCTGCACGAGTGCAATCTTCGGATCACGGACGAGCCAGCCCGTCGTCGAGACGAGGAAGTCGTTCGAGGGGACGTGGTCGCAGTCGAAGATCACGATGTACTCGCCGCTCGTGACGGTCATCGCGTGGTTGATGTTGCCCGCCTTGGCATGATTGTGCTCTTCGCGCTTGATGTAGCCCGCACCTGCGGCCTCCGCAAAGGCCTGGATGAAGTCGCGGCTGCCGTCGTCGAGCACATAGACGTGGAGCTTGTCGGCGGGCCAGTCCATGTTGAGCGCGGCGTAGACCGTCGGCTTGATGACGTCGAGCGACTCGTTGTAGGTCGGGATGAAGATGTCGACGTGGGGCCAGACGGAGCGGTCGGCGGGCAGCGCGGCAGGCTTGCGGTCGAGCACCCAGCAGACCCGGAAGTAGCCGAGCACCATCACGGAGAACGCATAGACCTCGGCCACGAGAAGCAGGCCCCCGAAGAAGAGGTCGAGCCCGTTGCCCGTGCTCACGGTCGACGTGCAGCGCCACCAGAGGTAGCGGCCAGAGACAACGAACGAAATGACGAAGAGCAGCATGAGCGTGATCCGTGCGCGGATGCGCATGAGCACGATCATGGAGACGAACATGAGCGCAAGGAAGACGATCTGGCCGTGCAGGTTGAAGGGCTGGGTGATGCAGAGCGCGGCAAGGACGAGTCCCGGCACAAGCAGGACGACGGGCACCCAGCTGGGAAGCCTGCGGCCGCCCGGCTTTTTCTCCTCGCTGTCATCGACGACGGCGCGCACGCACCTGAGGGCCGCAGCGCCGAAGGCATCGCCCGCGCGGTTGATCAGGGCGCCGGCGGCGCGCAGGATGTCGACGACCGTGCGCACGAGGCGCGGGCCGTGACCGCGCGGCGGAAGGACAGCCAGGAGAAAGACCGTCTGGATGAAGATGCGCAGGGGATCGAAAAGCTTCGGAGCGTTGAAGTCGACCTGAGGATAGAAGAACGCCTTGTTGCGGCGCAACGAGGCGAGTGGCTCCGACTCAAGCGGCGCCATGAGCCAGAGAAGACCGAGGCAGACGATATTGAACGACGCGGCGATGCAGCCAGAGCCGGCGGCACGCCAGTTCTTGTACAGGCTGCCGATGTTCTCGAGCGCGTGCTTTATGGAAGTCGGAAACATTCCTTGAAGACGGATAAGGGATTGGAGGCGTGCGGGGCTCACCCGCCGGGCCCGGGACGGAAGCCGCCCTTGGTAAATCTTTAGATTCTACTCAGATCTACAAGGGATTTCGAGAAGGAGTTGACACACCGCTCAGTCGTGCGGCCGCCCTCCTCCTAGACACTCGTACACCTCGAACTCAAGCCGTCCATTTTTTGCTCTGTTCTGGAGGCATTTTCGACCAACAACCTTGTCTGATTGCGACTTCCGCAATCAGCAAGTCCTTGCAAACGATTGAAGCATTTACATTTTCTTTCACGAGTCGGCCCCACTGCACGCCTCTCCAAACCGTCCCACTCGCCAGTCGAGAAACGGATTATTTGAGAGCTTGCCTCACACGGAGCCGAGAAAGACTCCAGGCTTTCCTCTCAACATTCTAGGCTTTTACCTTAATTACGGTTATCCGCTAGTGAGCTACTCATTCACCTCTTTGATCATGATCCCGCCATTGTCATTGGGCGAAACCTCATTCGGCTCCGGTCTTGGTGAGGACATGCCTTTGACAGTGCTTACAACATTGTCTTCGTGGGTGCCCTCTTGAACAATATTGCCACGCGAATCATAGGCACGAAATTCCCCCGTCGCACGACCATTCTTCATCATTATTTCCCCCATCAACGCCCCTTGTGAGTTGTAGTTTTTCTGCCAGCCATTGGCAACACCATTTTTGTAAGTCTGAACGACTTTCATGCCATCAGGTCGCCATGTAGTCAACTCACCGTCGTACTCATTCATCTTATAAGTTCCTTGACGGGCGGGTTTACCTGTTTGCGGGAAATAGACAGTAAAAGGACCATGACGTAGGCCGTTTTTAAGCATCCCCTCTTCTAAAAGCTGACCGTCATCAGAAAAAAGTTTAAACGGACCACTCTGTTTACCATGCTCGAAGTTCACAGAACTCCGAAGTTGTCCGTTTTCAAAATAATCTAAAGCTTCACCATGTAACTGATGATCAGCGTACATGTGCTTTAATTGGACACTGCCCGACGGATAGTATTGTTCAACGAGACCATTGAGCTTTCCCGCTCGATACTGAGCCTTGACCTTGAGCTTACCTGTATCTGGCCAATATTGAACAGTCTCGCCATCACGCTCACCATCTTTAAAGATGCCGTGATCTACTAGCACACCTTTGTCTGTCCAGGCTTCAAAAAGGCCATTTTGCTCGCCATTTTCCCAATGTCCGATCTCACGAAGTTGACCTTCACTGAAGACCACATTGAGTCCGTCAAGCTTGCCGTCTTTATAGGCATAAAGAGAATAGCCGGAATCTGAAATATCTTTGACACGCCCTGTAAATGGTTTCCCTTCCTTGTCCATCAATAAGCCGTCAACATTCTTGAGCTCAGACGAAGCAGTCGAAGGTAACCAACCATAGAGCTGATATTTGTAATACCAAGCGCCCACGGCTGCACCCAAACTGACAACCGAAACAGCAACCAAAAAACCGAGTTTGCTCATGATGATCTCCTTATTAAGATCTCTGTGATGCAAGGACTTGTAGGAAAAATCCTGATTCCATTAAGATTTACTATATCTGTAGAGTGTTTTTGCCGACATTATTGTTTACATCTCCTCACTTTAGCGAGGTGCCTCATGCGTTTTGGAAGCTCTTCAAATACCCCCTACGGACAGCCGAGCGAAACAAAAATGTTCGTTCGGCTTTTTCGAACATAGATAACGGCGCTTGTTTTTCTCTAAAAATAGCAGAATACTATTATTACAACATGAATAGTTGGTGGTGGCTATAGAAGAGATTTTCAGCTATCAATTCAGCTTCGCTGACATAGAGGCCGACAAATACATCGAGTATCGCCGGTCCCATGCTGATCCTCGAATTCATGCCATGGATCGGCTGACGGATGATGGGGTTGATGAGCTCGTTAAACTGTGCTTGCCCTTCTCCCACAAGAAGAACGGGCTCGCAGTTCAGGCTGGACGTCCGTACATGCGATTGGAGATGATGGTCCGCCTCCTGCAGATTTCTCTCAATTATTCGGACCTCCAAATGGAGGTGTACCTGACGAGCGACGTAGCCGCGCGGCTCTTCTGTCGAGTGCCTTCTGGGCGAACCACCGTTTCTGACACCTCTTTGCTTCGCTTCCGGGGAGTGTCAGGATTGCTGTGTCTGGGGAGGTTATTCCAGGGGCAGCCCAACGAGGCTGCCCTTTCCTTTTTGTGATGTAGTCTGCCAGACCTGATGCGATAGCAGGGGATATGGTGGAGGGGCCCGCGCGGAGCGCGGGAGGATCTTCCTTAGCCCCCACTATCGCGCGCCGCGAAGCGGCAGGCGCGTTAGCTTACTCCATGACACCAGTAAACCGCTCACCAAACAGCAGAGCGAACTGGGGCATGGCAGCAGACCACTTGGGCGTAGCACGTTTCCAGGAGGCCGTGAAATTCATGATGGCCAGATAGATCAGCTTCTTGGCAGCCTCTTCATTGGGGAACAGAGTGCGCGTCTTGATTACCTTCCGGACAGCTCGGTTGAGCCCTTCAATCGAATTGATCGTATAGATCTGCGTACGGATCTCAGGCGCGAACTGGATGAACGGGATCACCTGTGCCCAGGCCCGTTCCCAGATTTGGATGATGGCAGGGTACTTTTTGCCCATGGTCGTATTCCTAAAACGCTCCAGAGCACGTTCTGCAGCGTCGGCATCCACTGCTTGATAGATGGGCTTGAGCTCCTTGCACACGGCCGCTCTGTCCTTCTGAGAAACGAATGATGTCGGCGCGAATAAGGTGAACGATGCAGGTCTGATGGAGGGTCTGTGGATAGACGACCTCTATAGCTTCAGTCATGCCCTTCAGGCCATCCGTAACGGCGATGAGAATGTCCTCAACGCCTCGGGCCTTCAGCCCCTAAAGACGGTCACCCAGAAGCTTGCACCCTCATTCTCGGCGATCCACATGCCCAGAACCTCACGCGTACCATCTGTTCGCACCCCAATCCCGAGATGAACGGCCATGTTCTTTACAGCTGCGCCACTGCGGATTTTGACTCGGAGGGCGTCAAAGAAAGCGACCGGATACACACTTGCGAGCGGGCGATTCTGCCACTCCTGGACGTCTTCAAGCACCCTGTCGGTAACCTTGCTGACGTAGTCGGGGCTGATGTCCACACCGTAGAGATTGTCGATGAAGCCTGGATGTCACGGGTGCTCATGCCTCTGGCGTACATGGCGATGATCTGCTCGTCCATTTTGCCGAACGACCGGCTGTGCTTGGGCACGATGATTGGGTCGAAAGTGTTTTTGCGATCGCGCAGAACGCTCAGTGGCAGAGGACCATACTCGGTCTTGAGGGTCTTGTGACTAAAGCCGTTGCGCTTGTTGGGGACCTGGAGAAGCTCGTCAGCATCAACTTCTTCAGGAGGCGCTTCGGTGGGCTGACAGCCGGTGAGATGTGCATCCATTTCTCCCTGCAACATGGCTTCGACAAAGCGCTGGGAGAAGGTACGTACGGCCTCGGAGAAGGCTTCGGGACCCAGGGAGCGGCCCGATGTTCGAAGCTCGGAAACGTACTGTTCGATGTGGTTATCGAGGGGATTGGTGGACTTCTTACGAGAATTGCGTTTGGTGTTCGTGCTCATTGGGTGTGCCCATGCCAAGCAAACCAAAAGAGCCCGTTCGCAGTCGAACAGGCTCTTTTGGACGGTTGTCAGTGGTTCACATTCCTGACTGATCAGAGACGCGCGATCGTAGACATCACGCCGGTGACCTTGTCTCCGATCGAAACGGTGATCTCGGCGTCGAGCGGCAGATAGACGTCAACGCGAGAGCCGAAACGGATGAAGCCATAACGCTCGCCCTTTTCGAGACGTTCGCCCACCTTGGCATAGCAGAGGATGCGACGGGCAACAAGGCCGGCCACTTGGACGAAGGTTACGCTTCGCCCCTCGTCAGTCGTGACGCGAACGGCGTTGCGCTCGTTATGAGTCGAAGCCTTGTCAAGATCGGCGTTGAGGAAGAGACCGGGCTTGTAGACGATCTCCTCGACGCGACCAGCGACGGGGGACTTCTGGCTGTGGACGTTGAAGACGTTCATGAAGATCGAAATCATCATCGCATCCTCGCCGGTAAGAGGATCCTGAGCTTTCTGGACCTTGCAGACGCGGCCGTCGACCGGGCTCAGCACGGCCTTCGGATCGGTGGGAAGTTCACGGGCCGGATCGCGGAAGAACTGAACGCAAAAGACAAAGAGGACGAGCGAGAGGAAGGCGAGGAAGTTCCAGTCGAGAAGCCAGAGCACGGCCGTGACGGCGAACGTGCCGATGATGAAGGGGCGCCCTTCACGGGCGAAGAAGGGATGCGGATAGATTCGCGAGTTCAATTCGATCTCCGGAGAGAGCTTGTGGAAAGTGCGCCCATTTTAATGAAAAAAGCCGCCTTGTGCGCGGATTTCGGCTCAACGATGGCGCCGGCCGCCCCTTCGGGCGTCCGGCACGGAGATTCAGGGGCTTGAGACGAACCCGGCTCAGCGGGGCAACCGGGCCTCGACCGTCACGGTGAGCGATACCTCGGTCGTGCCTGCGATCACTGCAGGCGCAACGTTTGCCGAGGCGCGCTCGGCCTTCATCATGGGGGCCGCGTAGTAGCGAGGGCCGCCCGCGCTGTGCGACCCGATGCGCACCGAGGCGACGCTCACGTCGGAGGACTTGCGGCCGATCGACTCAGCAACGATTCCCGCCTGCCGGAGCGCATCGGCTACGGCGGCCTTGAGGAGCTCGTCTCGCTGGGCGCGCTCGGCCTTGTCGGAGACGCGGAAGGTGATGCCCTCGTAGTTCATGTGGCCGACGACGGCGGCGAGCACGTCCGAGACGACGCTCACGTCACGCACCGTAACGCGCAGGGTCTCGCGGGCCTCCCAGGCTCCGATCTCGGAAACCTCGCCTTCCTTGGCACGGGTATAAACGGGATTGGTCGAGAGCCCCGTCGTCCCGACGTCGATCTTGTCGCTGAAGCGCTTGAGCGCCTCGATCGCCGCGTTGCCGCGCTTGGCCGCATCGTTCGAGGCCGAGACCGCATCGGGCCTGCGGCTTTCGGCCGAAAAGAGAATGACGGCCTCGTCGTTGGCGACGGTCATGCTCGCCTCGCCCTGCATCGAGATCTGGACGGGCGCCGTCATCGGATTCTGCCCTTCGGCGAGGACGGGAGCGGCTGATGCGACGCAGACGGCGGCTGCGCTGAGGGCAAGAACGGTCTTCTTCATTCGAGGTTCTCCTTGTTGAGTCACGGCAGCGAATGCCGTTTCTTTCATTATGAGTTCCAGCGATACCCTTTCGCAGGCACGTTTGCAACGATTTATTGAGGAGCATCCCCGGTTTTTCCGCCTGCGGACCTGAAGGGCGCGCCCGCGCCCTGCGTTTTTCGAGCCTGCGCCGCTCCGAAAACGCCGCTTTCTCTGCCCGCCGTTTGATCCCATCGGCGACACCTTAGCCTTTTTCCCTAGTTGCAAACCCGTCCGACCTGTTACGATTCTTACAGTCAGGCAAAGTCCTCACGCGCGTCGTCCGCCCAAAAAAGCAGCAGAAGCCTCATGAGCAAACTGCAACCGGGACACCGCTTCCGAAGGACCTGTCGCATAAAAGAGTCAATCAGGCGGCATCAAGACCGCCTCTGCCTTCCGCGCGCCTCCCGATGGGGCGGACTGCGGATCAAGGAGTGTACTTATGTCCGGAGAACAGCGAAAGACCTGGACGAGCCGAATCGGCTTCGTGCTCGCCAGCGCCGGTGCTGCCGTGGGTCTGGGGGCCATCTGGAAGTTCCCCTACATGGCGGGCACGAACGGCGGCAGCGCCTTTCTCTTCCCCTACATCCTCATGACCTTCACCGTGGGCGCCGCCCTGCTGATCGCCGAAGTGGCGCTCGGCCGTGCGGGCCGCGGCGGCATCGTGACGGCCTACCGCAACCTCGCGGGCCGCGCCTGGGTGCCCGCAGGCTATCTCGGCGTTCTCACGGGCTTCCTCGTCCTGTGCTTCTATTC
>OLIV01001237.1_pt1 | contig 12889 bp, 9 predicted proteins | sample 1601411 | NCBI WGS metagenome assembly OLIV01 (sample SAMN03922450, study PRJEB24848) | human gut metagenome | isolation source: stool sample | host: Homo sapiens | place: Germany | collected 2009-11 | reverse complement strand
TCTAGTACGGTCTCGTGGGCTCGGAGATGTGTATAAGAGACAGTCAAGGAGATGACCTTCCAGCTGGCCCGTATGCGCTGGCCTCACGCCAAGATTTTTAGTCTGACTTCGGGTGCTGCCGTCATGAAAATGAATACGGAATTAGGATATGTGCCGGTTACCTTTGCCGACCTGACGGACGACGAGGCTTTCTGGAGAGGTTGCGAAAGCTGTGTCAACCATGATATCCTCGAACGTACCGGCCGCCGTTACTGCATCTGTACCGGAATGCTCTTCGATCCGGACGATCCTCATCGGGCCGAGAGAGAGGCGAGGGAAATTAAGAATTAAAAATTAAGAATTAAAAAATAAAGATCAATACAGGTATACAAAATGAAGAAAAAAGTAGTAGTCGCATTTAGCGGAGGATTGGATACATCTTTTACTGTTATGTATCTGGCCAAGGAAAAAGGATATGAAGTGTATGCAGCTTGTGCCAACACAGGCGGTTTCAGCGAAGAACAGTTGAAACAAAACGAAGAAAACGCCTATAAGTTAGGGGCAACTAAATATGTGACAATTGACGTAACAAAAGAATATTATGAAAAGAGCCTGAAATATATGGTCTTCGGAAATGTACTCCGTAACGGTACTTATCCGATCTCCGTCAGTTCGGAACGTATTTTTCAGGCGTTGGCAATCGCCCGCTATGCAAACGAGATCGGTGCCGATGCGATCGCCCACGGTTCCACAGGAGCCGGAAACGACCAGATCCGCTTCGACATGACATTCTTGGTGTTGGCTCCGAATGTCGAGATCATCACGCTGACACGCGATATGGCATTGAGCCGCGACTACGAAATCAACTATCTGAAAGAACATGGCTTCGAAGCAGACTTCACGAAACTGAAATATTCCTACAATGTAGGTTTGTGGGGAACTTCCATCTGCGGCGGCGAAATTCTCGACTCCACACAAGGTCTGCCGGAAAGTGCTTATTTGAAACAAGTGACAAAGACTGGCAGCGAAGAACTTCGTCTTGAATTCAAAAACGGTGAAATCCATGCCGTGAACGGTAAAGTATTCGAAGACAAAATCGCTGCCATCCAGAAGGTGGAAGAAATCGGTGCAGCATACGGTATCGGCCGTGACATGCATGTGGGAGATACGATCATCGGCATCAAAGGACGTGTAGGATTTGAAGCAGCCGCTCCAATGCTGATTATCGGCGCTCATCGCTTCCTCGAAAAATATACGCTTAGCAAATGGCAGCAATACTGGAAAGACCAGGTTGCCAACTGGTATGGAATGTTCCTCCACGAAAGCCAGTATCTCGAACCGGTTATGCGCGACATTGAAGCTATGTTGCAGGAATCACAGCGCAATGTGAACGGTACTGTCATTTTGGAACTTCGCCCGCTTTCGTTCTCGACTGTCGGCGTCGATTCAAAAGACGACCTGGTAAAGACCAAGTTCGGAGAATACGGAGAAATGCAGAAAGGTTGGACAGCCGAAGATGCAAAAGGTTTCATCAAGGTCACTTCCACTCCACTGCGTGTTTATTACAACAACCATAAGGACGAAGAAATATGATCAAAGTCGGGATTATTGGAGGTGCAGGATATACGGCAGGCGAATTGATCCGCTTGCTGCTGAATCATCCGGACGCCGAGATTACATTTGTGAACAGTACGAGCAATGCCGGCAACAAGATCACGGACGTACATAGCGGACTGTATGGCGAAACAGATTTGATATTTACCGATGAACTGCCGCTGGACCAGATCGACCTCCTTTTCTTCTGTACCGCTCACGGCGATACGAAGAAGTTCATGGAGAGCCATACCGTACCCGAAAACGTGAAGATCATCGATCTCAGTATGGACTACCGCATCGAAAGCCCTGAACACGATTTCGTCTACGGCCTGCCCGAACTGAACCGACGCCGTATCTGCAACGCACAGCATATTGCAAACCCCGGATGTTTTGCCACCTGTATCCAATTAGCTGTTTTACCACTGGCCAAGCATCTGATGCTGAACTCGGATTTGCATGTAAATGCAATCACGGGATCGACAGGAGCTGGAGTCAAACCGTCGTCCACTTCTCATTTCAGCTGGCGAAACGATAACATCTCGATTTACAAACCGTTCACGCATCAGCATCTGGTAGAAATCGGACAGAGTCTACGGCAATTGCAGAACAGCTTCAACAGTATGGTCAACTTTATCCCGGTGAGAGGTAATTTCTCACGAGGTATCTTTGCCACGACTTATCTGGATTGCAAAATCGGACTGGATGAGATCAAGCGTATTTATGAAGAATACTACGCTGATCACTCTTTCACTTTCATCACCGACAAGAACCCGGATCTGAAACAAGTGGTAAATACGAACAAGTGCTTGATCTATCTGTTGAAACAGGAAGACAAGCTGCTGATCGTTTCGATGATAGACAACCTGCTGAAGGGAGCGAGCGGCCAAGCAGTCCACAACATGAACCTCCTCTTCGGCTTGGAAGAGACGGTAGGGTTGCATCTGAAGCCTTCAGCGTTTTAATTAATATACAAATGATGATTTATCGGTGAGCAAACAGGCTAAGCTGCTCTTTATGTCGCAGATTCTCTTTTGCCGTCTGCTTCAGCAGACGGCAAAAGAGAGAACCGGAGTAGACCGGACGGTTAAGGCTTGATCTTTCGGTTACTTTTGGCTTGATCCAAAGGCAACAAATAAATCAGTATTTATAAACAACACATTTATATTATGAATCTATTCGACGTATATCCATTATTCAATATAGAGATTGTCAAAGGCAAGGGATGTCATGTATGGGATACAGAGGGAAACGAATACCTCGACCTGTATGGCGGACATGCCGTAATCTCAGTCGGCCATAGCCATCCTACTTATGTAAAGGCTATCACCGAACAAGTAAACAAGTTAGGATTCTATTCCAACTCCGTCATCAACAGTCTCCAACAGAAATTGGCAGACAAATTGGGTAAGGCATCCGGTTATGACGACTATTCGCTCTTCTTGATCAACTCAGGAGCCGAAGCCAATGAAAATGCTTTGAAATTAGCCTCTTTCCACAACGGAAAGAAACGTGTGATTGCTTTCAAACATGCCTTCCACGGACGTACGTCTGCTGCCGTACGCGTGACAGACAATCCGAAAATCATCGCTCCGGTAAATGAGGATCTCGCCGTAACCTATCTACCTCTGAATGACGCGACAGCAGTAGAAGCCGAATTGCAGAAGGGGGACGTTTCTTCGGTTATTATCGAAGGTATTCAAGGCGTGGGCGGCATCCAGTTGCCAACCGATTCCTTTATGCAGGAACTGCGCGCCTTGTGTACGAAATATGAAGCCTGCCTGATTCTTGATGAAATCCAGTCGGGATACGGACGCAGCGGTAAGTTCTTCGCCCACCAGTATGCCGGAATCAAACCGGACCTGATTTCGGTGGCAAAAGGTATCGGCAACGGTTTCCCTATGAGCGGATTGCTGATCAGCCCGATGTTCAAACCGGTATACGGGATGTTAGGCACAACTTTCGGAGGCAATCATTTAGCTTGTGCAGCCGCCATTGCCGTACTGGAGATCATGGAAGATGAAAAGCTGATCGACAATGCGCGGGAAGTAGGAGCTTACCTGTTGGATGAATTGCATAAGCTACCGGGAATTAAAGAGATTCGCGGACGTGGTCTGATGATCGGTATCGAGTTCGAAGAATCGATCAAGGAAGTACGCAGCAAGTTGCTGTTCGAAGAGAAGGTATTTACGGGAGTAGCCGGAACCAACACGATCCGTCTGTTGCCGCCACTCTGTCTGAGCATGGACGAGGCAAAGGAATTCATCGTACGATTCCGCAAGGTGCTGAATGCTTAAAAAAGAAGACGGTTTGCCAACCATCGCTATACAGCTTAATTGTTTCTTTATATAAATAAGATCCACCATCGGAGCTTCCGGTTGGTGGATCTTTGATTTTTTGGGAGGACAATAACTGATAAATCAGCAGTTACATTCTTCATCCAATCAATTGAACTTCTCTATCGTATAGGTGAAGATCAAGGTTGAACCAGCAGGAACCCCTCTGTAATCATAATAGCCATATCCCAAGTTAGCTGGGATAATCGCCTCGACCCGTTCGCCAATAGTATTATTCAACAATATTGCTCCCAACCCCGGTACGACGCCAGCAGGAGTAAGCGTCATCGTCATCTCCTTCTGGAAATTCTGGCCGCTGATAAAATCACCTTTCAAGATCATTGTTACAGGAGTCTGGCTCGTCGGGCATTGCGTTTCCTCTCCTTCCTTACCCAAAACACGATACAAGGCGGTGTCACCGCCTAAAACGATTTGCTTGTAAAGCAGCTCTCCATCGTCTCCCTTCAATACTTTCTTTTCGCGGATGAACTCAAGGTTCTTCTCGAAATAGGCAATCTGTTCAGCAGAGAAGCCTTTGTCATCATCCCCACAGGCGGTAAACCCGACTACCATCGCCATCATCAGGCTGATTACGGCATAAATAGATCTCTTCATTTGTACTTCAGTCTTTTATTGTTTTGAAGGCGCAAAGATAGCATACAAAGCAATACGGTACAAACAGAACGGTCAATTCACCACAAAGGTATAGCTGCCGGAACCGATCTTCCCGGCATAGAGGAACGGCTCGCCCTTCACGCGGGAGACTTTCACCGGAGCACCATTATTCGTCACGGTGTATTTACCGCGCGGAAGCGGAAGATACACTTCGGCATCCATATTGGCAGGAATCGTCACCTTCAGAATATAGGCGTCCGCCTTATTCTCCACCTCCATACGGATCGCCCCCCGGATCGTCGGAATCGTTGCCTCCGCCCATTCGAGCGAAGCAAGCTGCGGTTTGATACGGGCAGTGCCGAAACCGGGCGTAAGAGGCTCCACTCCCATCAGGCGACGCGGGATGATATTGGCAGGAGCCGCTCCCCAGGCATGGTTCCAGTCTTGGTTTGGCTTGTACTTGTTGTCCCAGGCTTCAAGCGAGATAGTCGAGCCGACACGGATCATATTATACCAACTGCGGTCGTCCGTCTTGGTCAACATATGCAAAGCATATTCGGCATCATTCGCTTCATAGAGGGCGTCCATCAGGAATTGCGAGCCATAGACGCTGCAAGCCATCCCGCGGGTTTGGATAAAATCGACGACATTTTGCTTCTTTCCGGCCGGAACCAGATCGAACGCCAACGGGAACATATTGCCATGTAGGGAAGCATGGTCGGTGTCGGCAGCAAGACCATCCGTGAAATACCCCTTGCGAACATCAAAGAACGAACGGATGAACCGTTTTTTGAAAGCGTCCGATTCGGATGCATAAAAAGCGACATCATCCTGCTTACCCAATGCACCGGCAATACCTTCCATCTGCTTCAAAGCCGCGTAATGCCAGGCGTTCGTCACTACATTATAATCGGTAAAAGCAAATCCGTCGTCTTCTCCCCCTTGCTTCTTTCCCAAACCAAGTATTCCGGTATGCGGCCAGTCCACGATATCCCGTATCTGTCCCTTAAAACGGATCGAACGAAGGAAATCGTCCGTCTGCAATCCGGTCGTCGTGCTGATCAACCCGTTCTTCTCGCGGAGAGCCATCAAGATACGCGGTTTCAGCAATTCGTAACTGGATTCGAGCGAACGGCTATCGCCCGTATACAGATAATCGTACCAGGCTATCGACAACGCCTGCAAAATCCATTCGGTCGGCCATGTCGGATGTTGCAGCAGGTATTCATGCGAGCGGCGGGCAATCGCGTATTCGCGGTCCACCCCATAATGGCAAAGCTGGTTGATCAGGGCATCCGCCTCATAAGGAATACGTTCGCGGTCGCCATCTACATAAATCCCGGAGAATGAAGTAGCGCGGACAGAATATTTGCACAATTCCCAGATCTGATTCAACGTATCGTTGGAACAACGGAAAGAAGAAGCTGTCTCGTCAAAAGGATAATGCACCGTCTCGCGGACAACCGAGGCTGGTGACAGGGGAGCCTCATAGCCTTCGATCTCACAATAGCGGAAAGGGACGACTTCTCCCACATAAGCAGGCATCAACACGGCAGCCGATCCGGTATTCCGTTTATCTTTCTTGATCTTGATCCGGTATGTGTTCGTCCCCTTCAACAAAGCCAACGGATAGCGGTGATAACGAATTGTCGATTTACCCGGATCACGCAGGATGCGTCCTCCTTCGAGACATTCCCCTAAATGCACGACCACCGAATCGCGCGTACCATCGGATGCCAACGTCAGCACCAACTGCCCGAAAGCATCTTTCCCGAAGTCGACAAGGCGCGTACCGGGACGGATTTCCGTTATTCCGACCGGAAACTCCATCGTCTTCACCTGTGGGTAGTAGGCTGTTTCATATTCGGACAGGCGGTCAGCAGTGCGAAAAGCCTTCACTTCGGACCATTCGCTTTCCCCCTCGGTATTGGTCACCGTCTTTACCCGCCAGAAATAGGATTTACCCGGTTTCAATGCTTCACCGGCGTAACGGACAGCTACGGACCGATCGCTCCCGACCACCCCGCTGTCCCACAGATTACCTCTTCCAGAAGCAGCATCTTCACGGTTATCGGCCACGATCACGCGATAAGCGGTTTGTCGTGTTCCTCCGGTTTCGCCCGGTACGATCCAGGAAAAGGCGGGATGTGATGAACGGATGGCGGCATATTGCAACGGTTCGATCGCCTCTTCGAGCTGCCAGACCGGAAGATTCGACGCGTATCCGTTCTGCCACGTCTGCCCGGTATGTTCAATCAGGTCAGTCATCAGCCCAAAAGGTTTCTTGTCGGCAGCCTGCAGGCAAAGAGCCGAAAAGGCGAAAGAGACTAATAAGGTAAGGCGGTTCAGTAATGTACTCATGGTATTTTTCTTTTTTCGTAATTCGGGGATAAAGATAGAGCGAGTAAGAGATTCATCCCCTCATATATCTGACATTTTTCTTTTGAAAAATGCACAAAAAACAGGCTGGCTTATAAATGCTGCACAAGCTATTTCCTCGTTTTGACCATTAGGGACAAAAGAACCATCCGACGTACAGAAGTGGCGGATTTACCTTCTCTTTGTGCAATCTCGTAGATACTTTCCCCCTTCAGGAAAGAGGTAACGATGTGACGGGTTTTCTCACCGCGAACAGAAGCGACCAGCTCCTTCGTTATTTTTTCATATAAAGGGTTCATGCTGTTCAAAGAGCGGATGATGAAGAGGACCTGTTCGTTCTTTTCGATCTCGGCATAGAGTTGACGCTGGATTTCGATATTTTCATTTATCAATTCATCTCTCTGCTTGTTCATCCCAACCAGCTCACTATGCAACCATCTCTCTTCACGTTTCAACAACGCCTCATTCTCCTGCAACCGACTTTTCCGCCGCTCGTATTCGAATTCCTGTTCCATCAGCCTTTCATAGGCATCCTTTATTTTATTATCTTTCAGTTCTTCCTCCCATCTTTTCAAATTAGAGATCTGCTCTAAGACTAATTTCTTATTCTTTATCAAATAGTAGAATCGGGGATAAAGTTCTTCTACCATTTTTTTATTCGTTTCAAACTTTTCTTCTTTTTCCTTTAAGCTCTTCTCTGCTTTCATTATCTTGTCAAACATTTTATCCACGTACTCGATATTAGCATACTGGTATTCCATTTTAGCCTTTTCTTTCCTAAACAACTCCGCCATGCCTTTCAGGCTTGGCTCGGTAAATTCGAAAGTGACCCGGAACGCTTTCTCAAGTTCATCGACAATGCCAGTCACGGTATCGAAAACATCGTTTTTGCCTTCATGCAAGGAGTAATAAACGTCAAGCCGCTTCTTAAGGTGAATGCTCTCTTGATAAAAAGACTCGTTCTTTGCTTCCAAATCGGAAATACACGCCCTTGCTTTCTCCAACTTCAGGTTCAAAGTGTCTACATCCTTCTGAGATGAAGTTTTTCTTTTCCTTAAATATTGAGCGTTCTTCGCTTTCACAAAATTCTCATAAGACTTCTTCAAATCCTTATTTTCATTGAGGAGCTCCGAATACATGCGAAAATACTCATTTCTTTCTGCCTTCGCTCCATCATATAACTTTCTTAAGTTACCATATTCTTCTTTCCCTTCAATATTCATTTTTTTGTAAGAATCCACTTCTTTCTGCTTTAATTCCAGATCTTCACAAAATTTCTTATTTTCATCCAACGCAGACTTCAATAATTCACGAAGCATTTTGTTCTCATCCAAAAGAGATTCATGCTTTTCTCCCAACATATTTTCTTTTATATCTTCTAACATAATCACCGTTTTTTGTTTTTTCATCAAAAGTTCTGCAATTTAACAATTTATTAAAAACATCCACTTACTTTTTTCATTTCCTTTGCTTATCTTATAAAACATTCCGTTCTTTGCACACTAATAATCATAGAAAAACCAATATACATGAAACTAAACAAACTCATTATTCCGGTAGCATGCATCCTGTTGGCCGGAAATGCAAGCATGGCACAGGTAATCATGCCGTGGGAAAACCGGACAGAGACAGACGGCGATCCGTTTGCGAAAGGCGAAACGACCGCCACAAAGGGCAAACTCCACCTCGAAGAAATCATAGGCGGACGGCTCATACAGACAAAAGGAATCGGCGCCATGACGTGGATGAAGGATGGCGAGCGATACAGCCGGATGGAACCAAACGCTGAAACAGGCGGTATGGACATTGTCGCCTACCGCGCCAAAGACAACCGGAGGGAAGTCATCATTCCCTCTTCCATGTTTATCAACAAAGAAACCGGGAAGCCAATTGCCATCCGCAGCATCTCTTGGAGCACCGACAACGGGAAGGTCTTAATCTATAACAATACAAAACGGGTATGGCGTTACGACACGAGGGGTGACTACTGGGTACTGACTCTGAAAGACGGGACTTTGCGCCAATTGGGGAAGGGACTGCCCGAATCATCGATGATGTTTGCAAAATTCTCGCCTGACGGAACACGTGTGGCTTTCGTTTCGAACAATAATATATATGTAGAAGATGTCGCTTCCGGCCAGATCACTCAGCTGACCCATGACGGGAGCCAGACGATCGTGAACGGTACATTCGACTGGGTGTATGAAGAAGAATTCGCCTGCCGCGACGGTTTCCGATGGAGTCCGGACGGACAATATATCGCCTACTGGCAAAGCGACACAAAAGGAACGGGGGTGTTCGACATCATCAATAATGTGGATTCCATCTACCCGACCATCTTGCATTTCCCTTATCCGAAGGCAGGCAGCACGAACTCGGCAGTCAAAGTGGGCTATCTTCCGGCAGCCGGGGGAGCGACAACCTGGATAGAGATTCCCGGCGATCCGCGAAACAACTACATTCCCCGTATGGAGTTTATCCCCGGAAGCAACGAACTGTTCATCCAACAGATGAACCGTCCTCAGAACACGAACAAAGTATGGATCGCCCGCATCGGTAGCCCTACACCTCAAAATATCTTCACCGACACAGATGCAGCATGGCTGGACACGAACGACAATATCCAATGGCTGAAGGACAATACTTGGTTCACCTGGGAGAGCGAACGCAACGGATGGCGCCACCTCTATCGCATCAGCCGGGACGGGAAGGAGATACAGCCGGTTACGAAAGGCGACTTCGACTATATATCGCCGGTCGGGACGGATCTTCAGAAGGGACTGGTATATTTTATCGCTTCACCGGAAAACTATACCCAACGTTATCTCTACAGTGCCGAACTTTTCGGAAAAGGAGAAGTGAAACGGCTCAGTCCGGCAGGACAGCCGGGACAGCATCGTTATAATATGTCGCCTACCGGAAAATGGGCGGTCCATACCTATAGCAATGCGGCAACCCCTTCAATGATCGACATGGTTTCCTTCCCCAAGCATCAGTCTGTAAGGATGATAGAGGACAATGCAAAGGCACGCGAACAATATGCTGCGCTGGGGCTGAACCCGAAAGAGTTCGTCAAAGTGACCTCCGGCAATCTCGAACTGGATGCTTGGATGATCAAACCGGTCAACTTCGATCCGACAAAGAAATACCCCGTCATCATAGAGGTCTATGGCGAACCGGCCAGTTCGACCGTACAGGATGTATGGGGCGGTGGTGATCTCTGGAACCAATATGTCGCCAACCTCGGATATATCGTTGTCAGCATCGACAACCGAGGAGCCAACACTCCGCGCGGCCGCGAATGGCGTAAATGCATCTATGGCGAGGTCGGCACGTTCGCATCCGAAGACCAGGCACGAGGCATCCAAGATATGGCACGCCGTTACCCGTTTATCGACGCGAACCGTATCGGCATTACCGGATGGAGCGGCGGCGGAAGCCAGACACTCAACTCTATGTTCCGTTATCCGGACGTCTTCCATACGGGTATCGCCATCGCTTTCGTTGCCGACCAACGCACCTACGACACGATTTATCAGGAACGGTACATGAACACACCTCAAAACAATCCGGAAGGTTACCGAAAAGGTTCTCCTATCACATACGCATCCGGACTGAAAGGGAACCTGCTCCTGATACACGGTACTGGCGACGATAACGTCCACTATCAGAACTGCGAGATGCTGGTCGACGAGCTGGTGAAACATGGCAAGATGTTCAGCCAAGTAAGCTATCCGATGCGCAGCCACGGCATTTACGAACGTCCTGGCACAACCCTGCACTTACGAATGACGATGGCCAAATACTGGCTGGACCATCTGCCCGCCGGCGGTAGATAGTTAAAAAGACCCTCTGCAAAAACAAAAGGCAGGGGGTCTTTTGTTATATCTCCAAAAGTCACTAAATCTCTAAATAAAAAGTACAAAATGAAAAAGTATTTTATCGCAGTAGCAGCACTGGCATTTTTGGCTGCATGTAACGGGAAGGCAGCAAAAGACACTCCCGTGTTAGTTGAAGAAGAAAGTATTGCCGTCGCCGAAGCGGCTCCCGATGCTCCTTCTCTGCCAGAGCTACCAGTTGTAAAAGCTAAACCGGCAAAGCCGGTCAATATGCGCGACTCCTTGAAACTGGATCCGAAAAAGGGGGCAGTCGTACAAAAAAAATATAAAGGGACTATTCCTGCCGCCGATGGACCTGGTATCGTTTACGACCTGACATTGTTCTATCAGCAAGATAGTGATGACGGCGTTTATGAATTGGACGCCACTTATCTGGAAGCCGAAAACGGCAAAGACCAGACATTCACTTCTACCGGTAAACGCCAAGTGAAAAAAGGAACTCCTGCTGATGCAAGCGCAGTCATATATGAACTGATCCCAAGTGATGGCAGCATGGTATTTTATTTCCAGGCAGAAGGGGATAGCCTGACCATGCTGAACCAGGAATTACAAAAAGCCGCCTCCGACCTTAATTACACGCTAAAGCTCATACAATAATCGATACATCTTCACAGCACATCTTTTATATAAACAAAAAAGAGGCACTCCGACTCCTGGAGGCCTCTTTTCTGTTTATGATTTGTAAATTGGAATAGCAATAGGGATAAATCATTTGATTCCTAATTTCGCTTTGATCGCTTTAGGAAGTGCATCTTTGTGAACAACAATGTTCATAGTCTTGTAACGGACAAATGCCTTGGATGCATACCAAATGCCTTCATACTTATTGGAAGTCCCCCAAGAGTTCTTCACCATGTAGTATTCGTTGCCTTCCTGGTCTTTAGCGATACCATAGATCTGCATACCGTGGTCATCAGTCGTTTCGTAGTTGTCATAAGCCAACTGGCGTTCTTCCTGCGTGCACCATTTCTGTGGTTGAGGTTTTGTATTCAGTTTCTTTTCTTCCGGTTTCAATTTCAGCCAATGAGCCATATCGGAGCCACTCAACTCCTGAACCTTGTCATTGTCAGGCATAACGGCTACACCATCACGGGTAAAGCCGGATTCGCTCACGTCAGAACCCCAGGCAATCGTATAGCCGGTATTGATAGCATTGTCGAACACTTCCATCAATTCGTCGATAGGCAAGTTGTAAGACAATCCATGACGCCAGTTATCCTGGACTTCGATCGGGAATTGGGTATAGAACGGACGATGTGTATAAGATGTCAAAGACACATAGTCGGAAGGATTCAAACCGGTTGACTTATAGAAAGACTGCGGAGTATATTCTTTACCTTTATAAGTAAATTTCTCTGGAGCCTTACCCAAATAAATTTCGTGAACGGCAGCAACCGCTTTTTTCCACAACATGGCGTTATTCTCATCTGATTGCAATTTACGCAGTTTGCCTTTGGCTACAGCTGCGACCATTGCATCTGCAAGGGCGGAAAGTTCGGTATGGTTGCTCAACGTATCGCCATACATCACACCCGGACGCATTTCTTCTTCCGGAACCAGGCCAAAAGCCTCCATTCCATAAATCACGTCATAGAAAGAACCGCCTTGTGAAAAAGAAACGTCCCCGTGAGTACGCACAGCTGCATCCGCACGATCCAGATAAGTATTGTAAACCGTAAACATTTCGGATAAATCGTATTCACCCTTTCCCATACGAAGCAATTCAGATTCCAGGAATGCCATTGTCGAATAACACCAACAAGTTCCGGCTCGATTCTGGTTCTTAATCGAAGTGATCGGATTCTCCTTCACTGTCGTAAAAACAAACCCTTCTTCATTTTCCTTCTTCCCTGATTCTTGTGCATGGATTGTTGCAGACATCGTCATGGCGAACAGCATACCAACCGCAATAATTGTCTTTTTCATGTAAATCTATTTATATTATGTTATTAGATTAATTTTGAAGGGCAAAGATACGATTAAATTGACAATGGGCAATGGACAATTGACAATTTAAACTGTATCTTTGTCAGACATAATAACTATAATATAAAGAAAACATGAAGATCACAATTATCGGCGCCGGAA
>OLIV01001216.1_pt1 | contig 12982 bp, 5 predicted proteins | sample 1601411 | NCBI WGS metagenome assembly OLIV01 (sample SAMN03922450, study PRJEB24848) | human gut metagenome | isolation source: stool sample | host: Homo sapiens | place: Germany | collected 2009-11 | reverse complement strand
AATCTGTCCAAGCTTCCGCAGATGCAGGTTTACTTCCATCTTTATTCACATTATAAAACTTGGTAACGGGAATGCCATTATTGACAAAATCAGCTTCATTTGTGATCTCAATATTTGTGGTAGCTTCTGTACGCAACATTGCTTTACGAGTATCCTTATCACTGCTATCCTCTTTTTCAAAGATATTATATAAAGACGACTTAGCTCTAACACCTTGCCAACCTCCCTTTGCATTCGTTTCTTCTTGAAAATCAGCAGAACCCCAGCATAACAAAGCTGTCATACCTCCCCAGGTCATTGTATCTTCACCTTCATATCTCAATGGGAAAATCATCTCTTTGGATTGGTCATTATCAGCTTTGAACATATCGCCATAAACCGGTTCCAATTGGTAACCTGCTGAAATAATCTTTTTAGAATAAGTCACACATTCAGTATATTTATTTACACCTACATACGTGTCTGCATTCAAATACAAGCGAGACAATGCAGCCCACAGAGCAGCTTTATTAGCATGTCCATAATTATCATTAAATCCAACTACAGGATCAAGCATATCACTTTCACATGCCAACATTTCACTTTCAATGTATTCAAATAATTGATCTTTCATAATTTGTTGTGGACGAACGCTACCAATAGGGCTGTTTTCATCTACAAACGGAACATTACGATACAAATCCAAAGCATACAGATACATCAAAGCACGCATAAAACGAGCTTCTGCACGGAAAGTTTTAATAGAAGCCTTTACTTGCTCTGAACAACCTCGTGAGGCAAGTTTATCATCAGTTGTTTCACGTAAAAACGCATTTGACAAGTTAATCTGATAATACAAACGATAATATGATCCTTTGATCCATGGACTTGAAGCAGCCCAAGAAATATGATTGAAGTCTGGAATACCAGGATCATTCCAGCAACAATGAGCGATATCAGAAGCCAATTCCTGCATATTCCACAATACGCGAATAAATGAAGCCTGAGAACCACCGTCAATGCCGGCAACATCCTGGTCTGAGTCTCCACCTGCATTACCACCTATTACCAAACCTGCATATATTTTAGCCAAACTTTGTTCATAAGCTCCTATCTCCTTTCCAAAAACGACATCCGAAACCAATTCATCCTTATCCAATGGAACCGTATCCAGATCGTTCACACAAGAGGTAACCCCTAACATCGTACTCAAAAGGGCTGCCGACAATATATATTTATATTTTAATATTTTCATAACTTCATTGATTAAAAATTAAGATTCAAGCCTAACATAAATACACGAGGGCGAGGATAGATATTATTATCAACTCCACTACCGCTAATTTCAGGATCCAAACCATCATATTTGGTAATAACAAACGGATTCTGTACCGTGACATAAACACGTGCACTTTGTTTATCATTGAACAGCTTGTTAAAAGTGTATCCTAATGAAATATTGTCCATCCGTACAAAAGAAGCATTCTGAACATAGTAACTAGAACGATATTGCCCTGTCTTGAAATTTGTTTTCCATGCAGAAGTCAAACGATTTTTCAAGAAACCAGTTTGGTCATACATTTGTGAACCATCCCAAGCCTCACGATTGGATTGTACATTGTTATAAGCATAGTTTCCAATACTTGCACGCAAAGCAAATGACAAATCCCAATTCTTATAAGACAATTGAGAAGTTGATCCCATAAATACGTCAGGAGCAGACTTTTTGTAAGCGACCAAATCTTCTTCGTCTATTTTATTATCCCCATTTTGATCAACATAAGCACCTTCTATCGGATTTCCAGCCTTATCATAAAGTTGTTCCCATACATAGAATGAATTATAAGGATGATCAACAGCATTTATCATGATATTATAACCGGTTGCTCCATCAATACCAGTATGAATCACACCTTTATAAGCCGGGTCATCATTAAATGTCAATTTGGTAATTTCATTTTTATTATAAGAGATGTTATAACTCAATGTCCAGTCCCAATCTTTTGTCGTGATAGGATGAGCCGTCAAAGTAAGTTCAATACCTTTATTCTCCAATGTACCTACATTCGTCAACAACTGGTTACTAAAGTTTGTACCGGCAGGAGCTGTAACCGTATTCAGCAAATCATCAGTTTTACGATAATACAAATCAAGAGTACCTGTCAATTTGTTGTTCAATACACCGAAATCCAATCCAATATTGTAAGTTGTAGTTTCTTCCCATTTCAAGTTTTCATCATAAGCTTGAGGAGCAATCAATGAATACTTGTTATTACCAAAATAATAATTTGCTCCAGCTTTGGAATACATATAGCGAACCATATAAGGATAGTCACCATTATTCAGGTTTTGCTGACCAGTAATACCATAGCCCAAACGCAACTTCAAATCAGAAAGCCAATCCACTCCCTTCAAGAAATTCTCTTCTTTCATCTTCCATGCCAAAGCAACTGAAGGAAATAATCCCCAACGATTGTCTTTATTGAAACGTGAAGAACCATCATTACGCAAGGTAAATGTCACCAAATAACGATTCAATAATGTATAATTCAAACGCCCAAAGAAAGAAACAAGATAGTTTTCAGTTGAATAATCTTCCATATCCTTATAGAATTCCTTACCAGTTTCTTCAGTTTTTACTGTAGAATAAGGATATTTGGTCCATGTAGAATTATAGAAATGCTGCCAAGAATAACCGCCCATAACATCGACATGATGTGCACCAAACTCTTTAGCATAATTCAAATAGAAATCCAGCAATGTATTCCGCTTCAATTGATAATAGCTGCTATTTTCCCCAAACCCAGTTTTATAGTTACCTTGGCACCAAGTCATAGGAGCATTATCTTCTATAATAACATCACCTTCACTCTTAGACACGTCGTAACCTAAATTCAAGTTTGCTCTCAATTCGGGCAGGAAATGAAACTTATAGTCAATTTGTGCATTACCAATACTTCTATAAACAGTTGATTCGTCATGCTTTGAATCTAAAATAGAAACGGGATTAGCCAAACCAATATCAACCGGTGTAGGATTATTGCCACTTTTCATATACATAAAGTAGCCGTTACCATAGGGATTTCCATCCATGTAAATAGGCTGTGTCGGATCATATTGCGTCGCCATACCTATCGCACCAGTATCTGCAAAACGGTTTGTATTATAAATGCCTTTCACATTCAACTGAATATTCAATTTCTTATCAAAGAAATTAGGATTCAAGCTAATAGCACCAGTCAAACGCTCCATATTAGAAGTCTTCAATATACCATTTTCATTGGTATAAGAAACTGATACACGATAGGGCATGTGTGGTATAGCACCAGAAACATTAACATTGTGGTCTGTACTGAAAGAGGTTTTGAATATTTCATCCTGCCAATCAGTATTTGCCTGACCTAATGCTTTAAACTGAGCACTTGATTCACCGAATTTAGAAGTCACAAATTCTCTAAATTCATTTGCAGACATTACATCTACTTTATTGGGTCTTGTATTAATAGAGAATGTACCGCTATAACCAACTTGTACACGTCCAGACTTTCCTTTTTTAGTATTAATAATAATAACACCGTTAGATGCACGAGAACCATAAATGGCTGTTGCAGAAGCATCTTTCAAAATAGTAAAAGTCTCAATATCATTGGGATGGACAGTAGCCAAAGGATTTGACATACCATTAATACCACCGTCATCTACAGGCACACCGTCAATAACAATCAACGGATTATTGGATGCAGACATAGAAGAACCGCCACGCACACGAATTGTAGCACCAGCTCCCGGAGCACCACCGTCAGTAATCACACTTACACCGGCAGCTTTACCAACCAACATATCAGTAGCAGATGTAACAGCACCTTTTACCATTTTATCTGCACTAATAGCCGTAACAGACCCAGTCAAATCATTCTTTTTGGCTGTACCGTAACCAATTACGACCACCTCGCCCAACAATTCCGCATCATCTTGTAATGTAATAATTACTGAAGGAGCAGCAGCTACTTCTTGCGTCTTGTATCCGATAAAAGACACGACCAACGTAGCTCCCTGAGGAACTGTCAATGTAAAATTACCATCAAGGTCAGTGATTGTACCATTCGTGGAATTTCCTTTTTCCACCACATTTGCGCCTATCACTCCTCCCAAAGCATCTTTTACATGCCCTTTCACGGTGATGTTCTGTGCATAAGCGCCTACAGACAAGAATAACCCTAACATTAGGGTAAGAATCGTTTGACAGATTCTAAGATTAACTTGCTTCATGCATTTAATAAATTAAAGTTAACAATATTAATTACCTATATATATTATTCGAAAAATAATTTTCGTACTTTCGCTTTCTAACGTCTTTCAAGTACCCAAAGCATGACGCAACAAAAATATGCTTTATTACTTTAGTAAAGTATAAAGAGAGTGTAAAATGTGGGAAACGAACAGTGCAAACGATTGCATGCGGTTGCACAAGATAGAAAAATCACTTGATATATCATAATACAGCGCTTCTCTCCACTCTACATGTGGCATTCTTGCACATAACATATATGTTTATTCTGCTGAAGTACAGAGATTTTCACCGCCTAACGACCGTTAGGCGATTTGTTGATGGCCGTTGGCAGATCGCTTTACGGCCGTCAACAAATCGCTTTACGACCGTTAAGCACTACACAACATCAAGACAAAACAAAAGAAACACAAAGCTTTTACTGAAGAAATGCCATGCATGTATGAACCAAGCAACATACTTTCAGGATATGAATAACGTGTCTGCACAATATTAATATGCCATTAACACGATATTAACAAAATGGCCGACATGATATTAACTTATTACATTACAATAAGTTAACATCATGTCGGCCCTAAAAACAGAGGTGGAAGCAAAATTTGCTTCCACCTTTTTCTGTTGCTTCCACCGCACCTCAAACACCGATGAACAAAGGGGTACAGAGCAGGTGTGGTAGAGTGGAAGCAAATAGTGCTATTTATTTCTCTGAAGTATAAAGTACCAGCTTTCCGGACTTCAATCCTTTAGCCCTTGCCTCAAACACAATCTCACCGGCTTGCTCGCCACTCTGCACAATAGCCGTCAGCTGACCGCTGAAAGCCGGCATCTTGGGCAAATGGAACAAATCGAGGCTGGTAGCATCTCCATTGGCAGCAGCGCGATATTTTCCGGCACCCTTCACCGAGAAATTTACCATGCGGCTGTCTGCCGGACAAAGATTACCGTCCTTATCCACGACACGGACTGTGATATATGCCAGGTCCTTACCATCGGCAGACAAGTGGGTGCGGTCGGCAACCAGCTCCAGATGATGGGGCTTGCCAGCGGTACGAATCACCTTTTCTTCTGCAGGATTGCCGGAAGCATCATAAGCCACCACTTTCACTTCGCCCGGTTCATAAGGAACATCCATCCACATCAAGCGATAGCGACGCTGCAAAGCAAGGGAGTCCTGACCTTCCAAAGCACGGCTTTCATCAGCAGTAAGTTTCCGTTGTTTGCCATAACTCTTTCCGTTGACGAACAGTTCGGCACTGGGATAGCTGGTGTAAACAAAAACCGGAGTATTCTCCCCTTCCCTGCCCGGCCACGTCCAGTGCGGAAGGACATGCAAGGTATTTGCCTGCTTGTTCCATAGGCTGCGGTACAGATAGAAACGGTCTTTGGGGAGGCTTGCCAAGTCTATGATACCGAAAACGGAGCTGTGGCTGGGCCAGGAATCCGTACTATAAGGAGAAGGCTCACCCAAATAATCAAAGCCCGTCCAGACGAACTGTCCGATTGTCCAGTCATAATCATCAGCCAAAGCAAAATCCTCATCGGGAAGATTCGACCAGGAACAACACTCCACATCATAACCGGAGCACTGATGGTCATCATACATCACACTGGCACCCTTCTGTACGGGAAATTTATAGACACCACGAGAACTTACAGTGGAAGCCGTCTCCGAACCGAGCACAATATTCTGTGGAAGAGTCTCATAAGACTCCACATAACGGTGAGCCCGATAATTAAGACCGGGTACATCAATCATTGCCGCAAACCCGTTGGCAAGCACGCAAGTTACCTGGTCCATACCGCAAGTAACGGGGCGTGTAGGGTCTTCGCGATGGCAAATATCCTGCAGGAAAGAAGCCACTTTGTAGCCCTCGGGACTACATTGGGTAGGAACCTCATTTCCTATACTCCACATTACCACACAAGGATTGTTCCGATAATGATGCAGCATGTTTACCATATCCTTTTCTGCCCATTCGTTGAAATAGCGGTGATAACCATTCTCACATTTGGCAATATCCCATTCATCGAAAGGTTCCAACATCATCATAAAGCCCATCTCGTCACAGAGTTCCACCAATTCGGGTGTAGGCATATTGTGGGAGGTACGGACTGCATCACATCCCATATCCTTCAATAATGTCAACTGACGGCGAAGAGCAGCCACATTGACAGCCGCACCCAACGGGCCCAAATCGTGGTGATTGCATACCCCCTGGAATTTACGGTGCTTACCATTCAGGAAGAATCCCTTATCAGCTATAATCTCAATGCTGCGGATACCAAAACGCGTGGTATATTCGTCAGTCTGTTTGCCATCTACATAAATCTTAGATACTGCCTTATATAAATAAGGTGTCTCAGGGGACCACAGAGACGGAGCATTTATCAGAAAATTCTGCTCAAATGGCTGTCCGTGATTAATTTTCCGGCTATTATCCTTACGGGCTACTATCTTACCGTCCGGCGCAATAATATCAGTAGAAATACGAACATCCGCATCACCGGCATTCCGTATTGTAGTACGCAGACGCACGGAAGCGTATTCAGCAGAAACATGCGGTGTGGTGAGCTGTGTACCCCAAACCGGAACATGGACACGTTCCGTAGTAACCAGGCGGACATTGCGATACAATCCCGCCCCCGGATACCAACGGGAGGACTGGGGTCTGTTTTCCAGACGGACAGCCAGCACATTGTCTTTACCGTCGGCATTCAGCAAACCGGTAACATCGCAATGAAAAGAGTTATATCCGAAAGGCCAGAAACAAGCTTCTTTCCCATTGACATAGACCCGAGCCTCACTCATAGCACCGTCGAAAACCAGAGTGACCTGCTTGTCGGCAGGAGCATCAAAAGCCGTACGATACCAACCGACACCCACATAAGGCAACCCTCCGGTACGCCCGGTCTTTACGGAAGCTTGCTTTTCAAGGTCTTGCGTAACCGCTACCTCCTGCAAATCGTTGTTGCGGTCGAACGGACCAAAGATGGCCCAATCATGAGGAATGGTCACTGTTTCCCACTTACTGTCGTCGAAATTTGTTTGTGTTGCTTCGGGAACATCTCCCTTGGTGAACTTCCAGTTCTTTTCCAACAATGCTTCTGTACGCTGCGCCATTGCCGCCAAGGCAAAAAAGGCGCAGCAGGAAAAGATAAGTATTGTCTTTCTCATTCTTCTTTAAAAGATTTTGTTAATATAATTATTTAAAAGCATCCATTATCACAGTGGGGCGACCATCTTCAGTGAATGCCCCCAGCCGATATTGGTTCGGCCTGCATTCCGGTTCCCAGTAGAACACACCCTTGCAACGTCCGCTGGTATTCTCCTTGCACTCTTTCAGGACGCGGGCCAGTTGGCGTTTCCCTTCTGCCAGTACGGAAGCACTTGCCAGATTCCCTTTGTCGTCAGCACACTCCATGCCGGTTTCCACCACCATCACGTCACAGTTGTATTTCCGGGCTACACTATTAATATTGGCAATACACTCGGTGATAGTTCTATCAGCTGTATATTCCTTGTGCTCGAGCATCGTCCAGTAAGGATAGAGCGACATGCCTATCATATCCCACTTACCGCCATTGGCTTTCAGTTCATTAAAGAACCAGGTATACAATTCGTTGTCATATCCATTGTCCAGATGGACGATGACAATGGCATCGTCGAAGACGGACTTTACCGCATCGTATCCTACATTGATAAAAGCAGCCAGGTTGGCAAAGTTCTTACGGTATTTCACTTTCTCGGAAGTGCTGTTGGAACCCTTTACATCACATTCCCTCACATCATAGGACGCACCGCTCAACGCAGCATCTTCATCCCAAAGCATCCCCGGACGGATTTCATTACCTACCTGAACCCACTTGGGAGTAACTCCTGCCGCTTTCAGCGCATTAAGTACATCGGCAGTATGGTCGGCGATGGCTTTCTTCAAGTCGGCCAAGTTCAGTCCTTTCCATGCAGCAGGCTTATGCTGCTGTCCAGGGTCGGCCCACCAGTCACTGTAATGGAAGTCTACCATTACGTCCATGCCCAGCTCTGCGGCACGTTTGGCTTTCGTCACCAAATCGGCCATATTGCACCAGTTATCGTGTTCTTTGGGGTCGACCCATACTCTGAGTCGAACCGCATTCAGGCCCAAATCCTTCATCAGCTGGAAACAATCGGTCTCCACACCGGAGGTATTGTAAAATTTCATACCCTTATGTTCCATCTCCGTCACCCAACTGATGTCGGCACCTTTAGCAAAGTCCGTAACCAGAGGTTCCTCCTTATCGGGAAGTCCACCAGCATTGGGGTCTGTCTCATTATTGCTGCTGCATGCAAATACTGCAAAGGCAATACAAAAAAAGAAAGTCAAAAACTTCATGTGTTTCATGGCGTTATCATCATTAATTGCGTACTGCAAATATAAGCATTTAGGGAATATAGAACTATATATCACCTTAATTTGTCAAAATACGGGTATCTGCAATCGTTTGCACAAACTTACAACCCGATAAACCTCAACGGATAAGCACAATTTACCTTATTACGTTATTTTTGCAATCGGATTAGGGAAGTTTACCTTATCTTTGTCCTCAAAACTATACCATGAATAAACCGCAGATTACCATCAAGGATATTGCCCGGGCGCTGAATGTCTCCCCCTCCACTGTGTCGAGGGCGCTGAAAGACAATCCGGACATCAGCAAGGAAACACGTGACCTTGTCCATGCCTATGCGCGCGAGCATAACTACAAGCCCAACGTACTTGCCGTAAATCTCCGCGCAAGCCGCAGCAATACCATCGGCGTCATTGTCCCCCAACTGGTACACCACTTCTTTTCCTGCGTATTGAGCGGAATTGAGAAAGCAGCGGCGGATGCCGGATATAATATCATAGTGGCGCAGAGCAGCGAATCGTACGAGCAGGAAGTGAAAATTGTACATTCTTTCCTTGCCGCCCGTGTCTGCGGAGTCATCGCTTCACTTGCCAAGGACACTTCCCAATACGACCATTACCAGGAGCTGCTGAACAACGATATTCCCATTGTCTTTTACGACCGTATATGTACGGGGCTGAAAACCGAGCGAGTGGTGGTGGACGACTATGCCGGCTCCTTTGCAGCCGTGGAATACATGATACAGACCGGATGCAAGCGTATCCTTTTCTATGGTGCGGCTCCCCACCTAGAGATTACCAAGAATCGCCGGAACGGCTACCTGGATGCCATGAAGAAGTATAAAATTCCGGTGGACGACAGCATGATTCTGTTGTGCGACACCCGTGAACGCGCCATCTCCATCACTCCCGACCTGCTGGAAAGCGAAAACCGCCCTGACGGTTTCTTTGCCATCAACGACGAGACAGCTTCGGGCATACTGTATGCCTGCAAACTGGTCGGCGTAAAAGTTCCCGATGAAGTATCCATCTGCGGATTCACCGACGGAGCCATTGCCCAAAGCACCGACCCGAAGCTGACTACCGTGGAGCAGCATGGCGAGGAAGTAGGTAAAAGCGCTTTCAGCATTCTGACCGGAAAGCTGGAGAGAGAAGAGAAAAGTAACAACAAGATAGTACGTACCAATCTGGTGATAAGAGGAACTACGAAATAATAAAACATATTAAACCATCATGAAAGTAAAACCCGATTTAAGTTTCTGGAAGCTGTGGAACATCAGCTTTGGTTTTTTCGGCGTACAGATTGCATATGCTTTGCAGAGTGCAAACATCAGCCGTATCTTTTCCACTTTGGGTGCAGACCCGCATAATTTGAGTTATTTCTGGATATTACCTCCGTTGGCAGGTATCATTGTACAACCCATCGTGGGGGCCGCCAGTGACAAGACCTGGACACGCTTCGGACGGCGCATCCCTTATCTGTTTATAGGTTCGTTGGTGGCCGTACTCGTCATGTGCCTGCTACCCAATGCCGGAAGCTTCGGCATGGCAGTAAGTACAGCCATGATTTTCGGACTGGTATCGCTGATGTTCCTCGACACCTCCATCAATATGGCCATGCAACCCTTCAAAATGATGGTGGGCGACATGGTGAATGAGAAACAAAAAGGACTCGCCTACTCCATCCAGAGTTTTCTCTGCAATGCAGGCAGCCTGGTGGGATATCTCTTCCCGTTCATCTTTGCATGGATTGGCATCAGCAATACAGCTCCCCAAGGAGTAATCCCCGACTCGGTGATTTACTCATTCTACATCGGAGCGGCCATCCTTATCTTCTGCGTCATCTACACTTCGGTCAAAGTAAAAGAGATGCCGCCTGCCGAATATGCAGAGTATCACGGCATCACCGAAGAAGAGGAACATGAAAAGACCAACATGCTGAAGCTGCTCATCAAGGCTCCGAAAGCATTCTGGACTATCGGACTGGTACAGTTCTTCTGCTGGTTTGCTTTTATGTTCATGTGGACCTATACCAACGGCAGCATCGCTGCCAATGCTTTTGACGCTCCTACAGTAGAGCACCTGGTAGATGGTGTCACCAAAGTGGTACTCGACACCAAGAGCCTGCAATATCAGAATGCCGCCGACTGGGTAGGCGTACTGTTTGCCGTACAAGCCATCGGCTCTGTGCTTTGGGCCATCTGCATACCGATGTTCAAGGACCGTCGCCGGGTCTACTCACTCAGCCTTGTTCTGGGAGGTATAGGTTTCATTTCCACCTACTTCATACACGACCCTTATATGCTCTTCATTTCCTTCTTGCTGATAGGTTGTGCATGGGCTGCCATGCTGGCACTGCCGTTCACCATCCTGACCAACGCACTGAGCGGAGGACACATGGGTACTTATCTGGGACTTTTCAACGGTACTATCTGTATCCCGCAGATTATAGCAGCTGCTTTGGGCGGCACCATCCTTGCCTTGTTTACTCCCCAAGGAGGACTGCCTCCTGAAATCAATATGCTTGTGCTGGCAGGAATCATGCTGATAATCGGCGCCGCCTGCGTATACCTCATCAAAGAGAACCAAGGAGAAAAAAGCAAGTAAGCACACGCCTCCGAAACATAACACACAAAGAACCGAGACCGGCACACCGTACAAAGGACAGCCGTTATCTTTGTAATAAAGACATGAATCATACCGTATGATTACCATAATCATATCGTATGATTCATGCTTTCATACCGTATGATTGTTACCTCTTCTTCTGACCGTACATAGCATCTGTTATTGACGAGCCTACCAGCCCTCCGGCAAGAAAGCAGGTAAAAAAAAGCCTACCGCACGTTTGTTTTTTTCCTTTCCATTTCTTCTTTATTTCCGCATATTGCTTAACTTTACGGCGATAACTACAGAAAACACGTCGCCATGAAGAAATACCTCAAGACCGATGAATGGAACATCATCGAAGACCAATTCCACCCCGACCGTCAACGGATGTCGGAAAGTATATTCAGTCTCGGAAACGGACGTTTCGGGCAACGGGGGTATTTTGAGGAGCCTTACAGCAGTGACAGTTACCGTGGTTCATTTGTGGCCGGCATCACTTTCCTGGACAAAACCCGCGTAGGATGGTGGAAGAACGGATTTCCCCCATATTACACCCGTATACCCAAGGCTGCTGACTGGAGCCGCATCAACCTGCGCCTCATCGATGAGGAACTCGATTTGGCAGGCTGGGATGTCGACAGCTTCAACCGCCGCCTGGATATGAAGGAAGGTATCTTCTACCGGGACATGGAGGTGACGTCTCCTCGCGGAAACCAGCTCCGCATCCATGTAGAGCATATCACAAATATGGCAAGACCCAACCTCTGTCTCATCAAGTACAGCGTGTCTTCCATCAACTATACCGGCAGAATCTCACTCGTGCCCATCCTTGACGGGAATATAGTAGACGATGCCGATCTGCCAAACCTGAAAATATGGAACATACTGCGTTCCGGTTCTACCAGCAGCTGTGCCTATCTCTGGACACAGACCCGCCGGGAAGATGCACAAGTGTGCTACGCCATGACTTACCAATTCTTCAAAAACAACAAGGAAACCACTGCCAACCTCATACGGATAGAAAAGGAAAAGCAGACCGGTTTCAGCGTAGGTGCCGACGTGAAACCCGGAGACAACGTGACACTCATCAAATACACCGCCATTGCTTCTTCTCTCTACCACGAACGGAGTGAATTGGTGGAACACTCCGTGGCCGAGGCACGCGAAGCCAAGAGCATAGGCTGGAATACGCTGGTAGAAGAGCATCGAAGGGCCTGGCAGGAAATCTGGGACGAAACGGATGTCGTCATCGAAGGGGATCCGGAAGCGCAACAAGGTATCCGGTACAACATATTCCAGCTGTATCAGACTTACCGGGGAGATGATCCGCGCCTAAACATCGGCCCCAAAGGATTCACCGGAGAAAAATATGGCGGAAATACTTATTGGAACACGGAACTGTGTTGTGTACCGTTTTTTCTGCTCTCCACTCCCAAAGAGATTGCAAAGAACTTGCTGGCATATCGGTACAACCAGCTTCCCAAAGCCATCGAAAACGCCCGTAAACTGGGTTTCAAGGACGGTGCAGCGTTGTTTCCGCAGGTAACCAACAATGGAGAGGAATGCCACAGTGAATGGGAAATAACCTTCGAGGAAATCCACCGTAACAATATCATTGTCTATGCCATCGTTCAGCATGCAGCGCTGACGGGCAATATGGACTATATCGCTAAATATGGCCTGGAAGTAATGATTGCCGTCAGCCGTTTCTGGAGCC
>OLIV01001214.1_pt1 | contig 12996 bp, 10 predicted proteins | sample 1601411 | NCBI WGS metagenome assembly OLIV01 (sample SAMN03922450, study PRJEB24848) | human gut metagenome | isolation source: stool sample | host: Homo sapiens | place: Germany | collected 2009-11 | reverse complement strand
GTAATGTGTTAGGAAGCTATGTGGTTATGAAACTTCTTGAGTTTATATGCCCGGCAGTTCTTCCTATTCCATTCAGCCTGTATTTTGATTTCTTTGACGGATTCATTCAGGCTTATGTATTTGTATTCTTAACTTCTTTATTTATCAAAGAAGCTATTGAATAAAAAAGACTACTGTTCATACAGGAATATGACACCTATATAAGACCTGAGACGCGGGACATAAGGGATAAGACAGCAGTTATGAACAGCACTTAAATGCTGTCCGGATATTCGGTGGGTCATAACGGTCATAAACAACCGTTGGTACAGACATCTGTTGTACAGGCATCAAATGATCTCATCGGAATATCGACAGGATAGCATATTGTGAAGAAAGATTTGTAATATTTAGTTTATTTCAGTTAAACAACAGGAGGAAAAAGTTATGTTAGTAGCTATTGGAGCAGGAATCGCAGTTTTAACAGGTATTGGCGCTGGTATCGGTATTGGTATGGCAACATCTAAAGCAGTAGAAGCAATCGCAAGACAGCCGGAAGCAGAAAGCAAGATCAGCAAGAACCTGATCCTGGGTTGTGCACTTGCAGAGGCAACCGCTATTTACGGTTTCATTATCGGACTTCTTATCATCTTAATGCTGAAATAAGAAAAGTAAAATGAAGAAAGGCAGGTGGGACAGGTGATCGAGATTAACATCAACCTGGTCTTTACAATTATTAACCTGATTGTTCTTTATCTTTTAATGAAAAAGTTCTTATTTGGTCCGATCCTCAATGTGATGGAGCAGAGAAAAAACATGATCGACCAGCAGTTCGCAAGTGCCAAAGATACAGAAGAACAGGCATATGAACTGAAAGGCAAATATGAAGATGCACTGAAATCTGCGAAAGACGAATCCATACGTATTGTAAACCAGGCAAAGGATGAGGCAAAAGTACAGGCTGAGCGTATTGTAAAAGATGCAAACACACAGGCTGGTGCAATGCTTGACAAAGCAAAGGCAGATATCAGGACAGAGCAGGAAAATGCTATGAAGGCTATGGAAAGCAGAGTGGCAGAGATCGCGCTGGATGCAGCCTCAAAGATCATGGGAGAGAAAAACAGCAGTCAGCAGGATTTGTCCCTTTATGACCAGTTTATAAAAGAGGCAGGTGATTCCAATGACGGAAACAAGCATTAATTATGCAAAAGCATTATATGAGCTTTCTGTCCCGGAAGAAGCTGTTTTGGAGACAGAAAAGATTTTCAGGGGTACCCCGCAGTTAAAAGGTGCCCTTGAGAATCCACTGGTTTCTTTAAAAGAAAAAGAACATGTAATTGACAGAGTCTTCCCGCAGGAGATGAAAAATTTCCTGAAGGTGACCTGTAAATATCAGAAAATCAGCAGCATTTATGATATCCTGGAAGCATATGGCAATTACAGCCGCAAGCAGAAAGGAATCCTGAAAGCTGTTCTCACATATGTAACAAAACCGGAAGAAGCCCAGAAAGAGAAGATGGAAGATTTCCTTCGCAGGGAATTTGGAGCAAAGGAAGTAATCCTTACTCTCAGAGAAGACAAATCTTTGATCGGAGGCTTCATTCTTTCTGCCGGAGACAAAGAGTTCGACTGGAGTCTCCGCGGACGTTATAACAATTTAAGACAGAAATTGACACGGAGGTGAATAAAAGTTGGCTGCAATGAATCCAGATGAAATCATTTCGATTCTGAAAGAAGAAATTAAGAATTATGACGAAATCAGCAAGGACCAGGAAGTAGGAACAGTCATCTCCGTCGGAGATGGTATCGCCACGGTACATGGTATTGATCATGCTATGTATGGCGAGGTTGTAACCTTTGAGAATGGTCTGAAAGGTATGGTTCAGGATATCCGTGCAAACAGCATCGGATGTATCCTGTTCGGTAAAGATACAGGGATTAAAGAAGGAACAAAGGTAGCAAGAACCCAGAAGCAGGCAGGTGTGCCTGTAGGTGACGCTTTTATCGGAAGGATCGTAAACGCTCTGGGAGCGCCGATCGATGGTAAAGGTGAGATCAAGGCAGACGGGTATCGTCCGGTAGAGAATCCGGCACCTGGAATTATTGACAGAAAATCTGTAACAGTTCCTCTGGAAACAGGTATTCTTTCTATTGACTCCATGTTCCCCATCGGCCGTGGCCAGCGTGAGCTGATTATCGGTGACAGACAGACAGGTAAGACTTCCGTTGCACTGGATACCATTCTGAACCAGAAAGGCAAAGATGTAATCTGTATCTATGTTGCAATCGGACAGAAAGCTTCCACAGTAGCTAAGATCGTATCTACTCTGGAGAAACATGGTGCTATGGACTATACAACAGTATTCTCCTCTACAGCCAGTGACTGTGCACCGCTTCAGTATATTGTTCCTTATGCAGGTACTGCACTTGCTGAGTACTTTATGTATAAGGGAAAAGATGTATTAATGGTTTATGATGATTTATCCAAGCATGCGGTTGCATATCGTGCACTGTCACTGCTTCTGGAACGTTCACCGGGACGTGAGGCTTATCCTGGAGATGTATTCTATCTCCATTCCAGATTACTGGAGCGTTCCAGCCGTCTGAATGAAAAGGCCGGCGGTGGTTCTATCACTGCACTTCCTATCATTGAGACACAGGCAGGTGACCTTTCCGCATATATTCCTACAAACGTTATTTCCATCACAGATGGTCAGATCTTCCTGGAGAGTGACCTGTTTAACTCCGGTATGCGTCCGGCGGTTAACGTAGGTCTTTCCGTATCCCGAGTTGGTGGTGCTGCACAGGCAAAAGCCATGAAGAAAGCAGCAGGAAGTGTCCGTATCGATCTGGCTCAGTATCGTGAGATGGAAATCTTTACACAGTTCAGTTCTGATCTGGACGAGGCTACAACTCAGCAGCTGAAATACGGAAGCGGACTTATGGAACTTCTGAAACAGCCGCTTTCAAGCCCATTAAGTCTTCATGAGCAGGTCATCACTCTTTGTGCGGCAACACACAAGGCAATGATGGATGTGGAAACTAAGAAGATGAAGAAGTATCAGAGAGATATGCTGGACTACTTTGACAGTGCTTATCCGGAAATCGGAAGAGAGATCGAGGAGAAGAGACAGCTTCCGGATGAACTGGCAGAAAAGATCGTGAAAGTGGCAGAAGAATTTGCAGATAAGAGCAGGTAGGTGTTGATATGGGCAGTACGAAAGAGATTCAGACTCGAATGAAAAGCATTCAGGACACCATGAAGATCACCAATGCCATGTATATGATTTCTTCATCCAAGATGCAGAAGGCCAAAAGAATCCTGTCCGATACAGAGCCGTATTACTATAATATGCAGGCAGCAATTTCCAGAATCCTGCGTCATATGCCGGATACAGAGCATCCTTTTTTCAGTATCCGTCATAAGATTGCGGAGGAAGACCGTAAGATCGGCTGTATCGTAGTTACCGGTGATAAGGGTATGGCAGGTGCCTATAACCATAATATCCAGAAAATGACAGAACAGTTTATGGCAGAGCATGAGCATTGCAAGCTCTATGTGCTGGGTATGGTAGGCCGTCAGTATTTCACGAAGAAACATATGGATATCGCAGAGAACTTTCCATATACAGTACAGAAACCGACCATGCACAGAGCGCGTCTGATCTCAGAGGAGATTACCAGAGCGTTCCTGGACAGAGAACTGGATGAAGTCCGTATTTTCTATACGGAGATGCAGAGTGCAGTTGCCATGGAGCCGGTGAATATGCAGCTTCTTCCATTGAAGAAAGCAGAGTTCCTGCCAAATCAGGCAATGCTTGCGGACATGCCACAGGAGGAAATCGTGCTGTCACCATCAGCTGATGTACTTCTGAATACCATGATCCCAAATTACCTGACCGGTCTGATCTATGGATGTCTTGTAGAAGCCTATGCCAGTGAAAATAATGCCAGAATGATGGCAATGCAGTCCTCTACGGACAGTGCAAAGAAGATGCTCAGGGAGTTATCCATTGAGTATAACCGTGCGCGTCAGGCTGCCATCACACAGGAAATCACTGAGATTGTCAGCGGTGCAAAAGCACAAAAAAGGAAGTGACGACGATGAACAAAGGTAAAATTGTACAGGTTATGGGACCTGTTGTAGATGTTGTTTTTGAAGATGGAAATCTTCCTGAGATCAAGGATGCCCTTGAGGTAGAGAACAACGGTAAAAGATGTGTAATGGAAGTTTCCCATCATCTGGGAAACAATATGGTACGCTGCATTATGCTGAGCGCAAGCGAAGGCTTACAGCGTGACAGAGAAGTCATCGCCACAGGAAGCGGCATTAAGGTTCCTGTAGGTGATAAGACACTGGGACGTTTATTTAACGTACTTGGTGATACAGTAGATGACGGTCCTTCCCTTGAGGGAGAACAGAAATGGGTCATCCACAGAGATCCGCCGGATTTCGAACATCAGAAACCGGCTGTAGAAATCCTGGAAACAGGTATTAAGGTTATCGACCTTCTTGCACCATATGCAAAAGGTGGTAAGATCGGTCTGTTCGGTGGTGCCGGTGTTGGTAAGACAGTCCTGATCCAGGAGCTGATCCAGAACATTGCCACAGAGCATGGCGGATATTCCATTTTCACAGGTGTTGGAGAGCGTTCCCGTGAAGGTAACGACTTATGGTCAGAAATGAAAGAGTCCGGTGTTCTTGAAAAAACAGCCTTAGTGTTCGGACAGATGAACGAGCCACCGGGATCCCGTATGCGTGTTGCTGAAACCGGACTGACAATGGCTGAGTACTTCAGAGATGAGGAACACAGAGATGTGCTTCTTTTCATTGATAATATTTTCCGTTTTGTACAGGCTGGTTCCGAGGTTTCCGCCCTTCTTGGACGTATGCCTTCAGCCGTAGGTTATCAGCCAACACTGGCTACTGAGATGGGTGAACTTCAGGAACGTATCGCTTCTACTAAGGATGGTTCTGTAACATCTGTACAGGCTGTCTATGTACCTGCCGATGACCTGACTGACCCGGCTCCTGCAACTACATTTGCTCATCTGGATGCAACAACCGTTCTTTCCAGAAAGATCGTAGAGCAGGGTATTTATCCGGCCGTTGACCCGTTGGAATCCACTTCCCGTATTCTGGAGCCGGATGTTGTAGGTGAAGAACATTATGAAGTAGCACGTAAAGTACAGGAAATCCTTCAGAAATATAAAGAACTTCAGGACATCATCGCTATTCTTGGTATGGAAGAGCTTTCTGAAGAGGATAAGAGCACTGTATTCCGTGCAAGAAAGATCCAGAAGTTCCTTTCTCAGCCGTTCCATGTAGCTGAAAACTTCACAGGTATCAAGGGTAAATATGTTCCTCTGAAAGAAACCATCCGTGGATTCAAGGCAATTGTTGATGGTGAGATGGATCAGTATCCGGAAAATGCTTTCTTCAATGTTGGTACAATTGAGGATGTCATCGAGAAAGCAAAGACTGAGATGGGTCAGGAATAAGGAGCGGATTTTATGGCAGATACATTTGGTCTTGAGATTTATGCCAGTAATAAGCTGGCGTTTGCAGGACGTGCCAAAACCCTGACAATCCCGGCTGTTGACGGTGAGCAGGCCTTTCTGGCACAGCATGAGAATATTGTTGCTGCTATCATTCCGGGAGAAATGCGTTTCGAGGAAGCTGATGGCACAAAGCATATTCTGGCTGTGAGCAGTGGGTTTGTGGAGATGATCAATAACCGTGTGAAGCTGTTCTGTCTGACGGCAGAGAGTCCTGAGGAGATTGATATCCGCAGGGCGCAGGAAGCGAAGGAGAGAGCAGAAGAGCAGATGAGACAGAAGCAGAGTATTCAGGAGTATCATATGAATCAGCTGGCTCTGTCCAGAGCTATGGCACGACTTAGGGTTACGAGTCATAAAGAAATTTAAAGAAACAAAATATATCAATAAAAAGCATCTTTGGATGGTCTGATGAAGGCTTTCCGTAGATGCTTTTATTGCTTTGTACCATGTTCTGACTTGTTTCTTAGCTGGTGAAAATTATTTTTGCAGAGTCCATTTTCTGTTTGAATTATTTCCAATTGGAGATACATCAGGTATTTCTTTTAAAATAGCCCGGGTTCGCGGAAGACTTAATCCAATATATTCAGCAATATCACTGGTTTTTGAGATATTGTTTTTAGATAAATACTCTCTGATTTTTTCTATATTTTCCAAAGTTTTTTGGTTTTGTTTTTTATGACAGGATTTATTCGCTTGTTTTTTATCGCTTGTTTTTATCGCTTGTTTTTTATCGCTTGTTTTTATCGCTTGTTTTTTATCGAAGCTAAGAATCAGAAGAGTTCTATCTGGATCAAATTGTTCTTCTATAACTGGTTCAACCCAGCCTTGATCCTCCCATGTGTTAAAAATGTTGGGTACTCCGCTGCCGGCACGCTCGCCGATATTGATCAGATTAAACATTTTCATGAGTACTTTGTTGCGAGGATCAGAAATTCCCCCTTTTTTCATTTGTTGTTTTCCTGTTCTGGAATATCCTGGATTTTCAAATACTATTCTGTCAGCTTCTTTTCGGACTACAATGCCTCGAACACCATAAAAGTCTGCATTTATCAAACAGTTTGCGAGGGCTTCCCTCAATGCTTCATGTACGGGAGTATCATCAATACGGTTTCCATCGATTGTTTTAAAAGGTACCTTGATATCTTTAACAAGTTTATTATATACTCGGAAGTAAAAATCACATATATTACCGGACCATTCACCGGAACTTGACTGTAAGCGATCAGTCCAGCGTATAGTTGGATCCAGAATTTCACGATAATCTAAAAAATATTCAGGGAAATGTCGTACAATGTTATATTCATCTCCAAACATTAGCATTCCTGCAGCTGTTGGATGAAGGCATTTATCAATATTGGAAATGGCAGCAGCTCCTATGCTGCGTAAATATTCAGAATCATTTAAACGGCCAAATGGATGTGCAGGTTTAAGGGCTCGATGTCTGTTGCGATATCCCTGAATGGTTTCATAATTTAGGTCGCTTATTGGAACATCATCCAGTACATCCATATCCATAGTGTTGTCTGTCTGGTCGCGGAGCATGGCTTTCACCTGAAGTTTGGTACAATGATAGTCTCCTTCGTGATTTCTTCGAAATGTTCCGCCAAATATATCATCATTAATATACACAGGTTTTTGTTCTCTGTTTGCCATAGGAACATAAATCACGATGATAGTATCTTCATCCTTCTCATATATCTCTACATCCTGATCAGATAGAAGATTTACGTTGACCTTTTTTCGATTATTGATTGTATCCCAGAAATGTTTTAACAGCTTGTCCCTGTCTGTACTTTTTAAACCTGTAGTTCTCCAGGTTCCATCTTTGTTTTCGGCAACTCCCAGAATAATTACGCCGCCATAACAATTTGCAAAAGCAGAGTAAGTCTCCCATAAAGAAGAAGGAAGGCCGCCATTTGCTTTTTTTACTTCGCGCCGGTTATCTTCTTTATATAAGTTGAACTTTGTAATATCAAAAAAATGTACCATTGTTATTACCTCTTTTTGAAACCAATAATTTGTCTTTATTATACCGTACAGAACTGAAAAATGGCAATGGCTATAATTAAAGAGTATTTGTCGAAATTGCCACAGGTATAGAGTGCTTCACATTAATTCTGGAAACAGATATTCTGTTTTGCGAGTACAGGATATCGGATTAGGACTGTTGTATCCAGATTTTCACGATGCATATCGACAGCATTGATCTGATGATTTTCATAGGTGGTATAATAATAAATTCCCTTTGTTGTGTTGCAGCAGGAAGTGTAGAGAGTGATCTCATATTTGCCTTTTGCTACTTCGCAGCAGCCACGCTGCTGATCTACGGAGCCGAGGATGTGGAAGAACTGGCTGACGCTTTCGAGTTCGGAGTCGCCGGATCTGGAGTTCATTTTTGTGAAGGCAACTTTGGCAAAGCGGGAGGCGGAGGAAAGGTCTCCCGGGAGGCCGAGGGCGCCCATACCGCGGCTGTAGGATTGGAGTTCTAATCCTGGAGCGAAGGTGTTCTCTGGTTGGCGAGGGGAGAGAGACTGGTAGTTGTTAAGCTGGAACATCTGCTGTGGGAAGGGTGGGTTATTGGTTAGTACCCCTACAGGATTTTCGTAGATATGGAGGCCGTCCTGCATGGATTCGATAACGAGGCAGCCGGAAGCATCTGCGAGGATCCAGTGGAGCTGAGCACATGGGAAGTTCTCACTGAACTGTGTGTTGGTGAGATTCATAGTTGAGAGTCTCTGGCGGGCTTCTTTTAAGGTGGCACACTGGCTGAGAATCCATGGGATGAATTCGAACTGGGCTACGTTTTCTTTGTCCGATACTGGTTCTGCATAGACTGCATTTTCTACGAAATTCAGACCTGCCATGCCGAGACCTTTTTCATTAATGGCATCATAGTAGAGTGGATAGTCTCCGGCCACATGAGCCATTCCGATGATGGCATAGTGAGAGTCAGGGGCTTTATCAGAATGACGGAAATGGAATGGGTAGTTTCGTGGTGTGATGGTGATTTCATCACCGTAGGAAAATTCATAATCAAGGGTTCTGCCGAAATAGAAATCTTTTGTTTTATAAGTTGCTGCTGTGCACATATTTTCTTACCTCCTGGTGCCAAAATAGATATACTTGTAGAACGTGTATATTTTGAAGAATATTACCACAATCTTTTGTTTTTATGCAATATACAGATTTTGTTTTTTGCACAGATAAAAATTGGGTTATATTGCTGGTAAGAAAAAGAATCATGATGTATACTGGTATCAGATAATTATTCAGCAGTCCGTTATCCCGCGAGGTACTGAAAGAGTTTCAATTTCGGAAAATAAGCAAATCATAAGATTAAAAGCAAGGAGGATCAGGAATGAAGTTCACAGAAGGTTACTGGGAGAAAAATGAACGCGCAAACGCATCCTATGCGATGCAGGCTTTTACAGCGGAGGCAATTCCGGGAGGAATGAGAATTGTTTCTCCATTCCGCCAGATCACAGACAGAGGCGGTGCTCTGGATGTCGGAACTATCACTACAGAATTTATTTCTGCACGTAAAGATATCATAAGTGTAAGAAGTTATCATTATGAAGGTTATGTAAAAGGTGAGCCAAGGTATGAGCTGAATGAGGATCCACAGGAAACAGAGGTTGAGATTACAGAAGATGAAGCTGTGATGAAAGCCGGAAGAATGACAGTAAGAGTGGACTTGAAAGACTTTAAGATTACATATGAAGCAGACGGAAAAGTTCTCACAAACATCGGATTCCGCAATCTTGGCTATATGCAATATGACAGAGCTACGCTGACAAAATTCCCGGAACCGAACTATATGGCAGCACAGTATCAGCCATATATGGTGACAGAGCTTTCTCTTGCACCTGGAGAATGTGTATATGGTCTGGGTGAGAGATTTACAGCGTTTGTAAAGAACGGTCAGGTTGTTGATATCTGGAATGAAGATGGCGGTACAGCTTCTCAGATTTCTTATAAAAATATTCCGTTCTATGTAACAAGCAAACATTATGGCGTATTTGTAGACCACAGTGATCATGTTTCCTTCGAAGTTGCAAGTGAAAAGGTTGAGAATGTGGGATTCTCTGTGAAAGGTGAAGAGATCAGATATCATATTATTTACGGAGATGACATTAAGGGTGTGATCGAGAACTACACAGATCTTACAGGAAAACCGGCATTGCCGCCTGCATGGTCCTTTGGATTATGGCTTTCCACATCCTTTACAACAAACTATGATGAAGAGACGACCAATTCCTTTATCCAGGGAATGGCAGACAGAGATATTCCATTGAGTGTATTCCATTTTGACTGCTTCTGGATGAAAGAGTTCCACTGGTGTGATTTTGAATGGGATTCCAGAATCTTCCCGGATGTACCGGGAATGCTGAAACGTTATAAGGATAAAGGACTTAAGATCTGTGTATGGATCAATCCATATATTGCACAGGGAACTAACTTCTTTAAAGAGGGTCTGAAGAACGGATACCTGGTACAGCGTGCAGACGGAAGAGGAATCAAGCAAATCGACAACTGGCAGCCTGGCATGGGCCTGGTTGACTTTACAAATCCGGATGCAGTGAAGTGGTATCAGAATAAGCTGAAAACTTTGCTTGATATGGGTGTTGACTGTTTCAAGACAGACTTTGGCGAGAGAATTCCGGTCGATGTGAAATATTATGACGGTTCAGATCCGGTTTCTATGCATAATTATTATACATACCTTTACAACAAGGCAGTATTTGATCTGCTGAAGGAAGTAAAGGGTGAAGGTGAAGCAATCCTTTTTGCGAGAAGTGCTACAGCAGGCGGACAGCAGTTCCCGGTTCACTGGGGCGGTGACTGTTCTGCAACCTATGCTTCCATGGCTGAGAGCTTAAGAGGTGGTCTGTCCTTTGCTTTATCAGGATTCTCTTTCTGGAGTCATGATATGGGCGGGTTTGAAATGACAGCAGCACCGGATGTATACAAACGCTGGCTGCAGTTTGGTCTTCTTTCCACACACAGCCGTCTCCATGGTTCCAAGAGTTATCGTGTACCGTGGTTGTTTGATGAAGAAGCTGTAGATGTATGCCGTAAGTTTACAAAGCTGAAATTAAGATTACTCCCATATCTGTATTCTATGGCCGTAAAATCACACAAGACAGGTATTCCGTCCATGCGTGCAATGATCATGGAATTTAACGATGATCCTGCAACCAAATATCTGGATATGCAGTATATGTTAGGTGACAGTATTCTGGTTGCACCAATCTTCAACAAAGAAGGTCATGCAGAATATTATCTGCCGGCAGGAAAATGGACTCATCTTTTAAGCGGAGAAGTCAAAGAAGGCGGAAGATGGTATGAAGAAGATTATGATTTTTCTTCACTGCCTGTATTTGTAAGAGAGAATACTCTGCTTCCGATTGGTGCTGTAGATACTACCGTTGATTATGAACTGGAGAAAGATGTACAGATTCAGGTTTATGAAGTAAATGAAACTGCATCTTGTGAGGTAGTGACGCGTAAAGGAGAGACAGCTTTTACAGTAAAAGCTGTAAGACAGGGAAATAAACTCACTCTGGAAGCTTCAGCAGAAAATGGAGGTATGACCTATCTGCTGAGAAATATTCATGAAATAGCCGATGTTACTGGTGGAAGCATAGTGAAAGATACAGAAAATGGTATTATCATTGTACCGGAAGGATGCAGACAGGAAATCGAACTCTAATTGACAGGTGCATGATATTCTTTCTGTGAAGTGCATTATAGCCGGGTTTATGTTACTGTTCAATTTGTTCTCAGTAATACACTTCGCATAGTATATTTCGGGATAGCAGCGTGTGGACAGGTAACAAGTTTATAAATATTTTAGAAATTCGACAAAAAATAGGACTGGACAAATGGATTGTCCGGTCCTATAATAATACTCACCAGAGTTCTTCTGGTGATTCAATCCCGTCAGTTCGGCGGTTAATTCCACTTTTATTTTTTTAAAATACCAAAGAAGAGACTGACTGTTTCCTATTGTATGAACAGTATCGAAACAGTTGCGAAAAATATAAGACTGGAGGTGATGCAATATGCATTTTTTCACCTTTTTCCTGTAACGGTTGCCGGAACTGCCATGATCATGGATATCCGTACAGCAAAAGTTGATAACGGATGGATTATTTTTTCCATGTCTGTGGGACTGTTTGTCTGTATATGGCAAAAGAATATTACGGGAATTGGATTTTTTATAATGGGAAGCGTAATGCCGTTATTTCTTATGATCCTCTTTGCTTTTGGGATGATAGGTGCCGGAGATATTAAATTATTCTGCGCACTGGGAGGGATAATGGGCTGTGAATCTATCATAAAATGCATCTTTATTTCTTTTCTGACAGGTGCAGGCATTTCGGCCGCACTTCTGATCTTTAACCACAATTTCTGTGAACGTATCCTTTATTTTATTGAATATGTGAAATGTACAGTCAGTACGGGAAAGATTAGTTCCTATCGGAGAAAAAATATTGCTGCTCCTGAAAATTTCCATTTTACGATTCCTGTTTTTATAAGTGTGTTGTTATATGCAGGAGGTATCTATTGAAAAGAAATATTTTTGCAGTATGCGATCTGGAAGTGGATTATGCGCTGAACTTTATGGACTATATGAACCGGAAGAAGAATATTCCCTTTGAGATACAGGCATTTACATCTGTAGAGAACCTGATCGCCTATGGGAAACAAACACATATAGAGTTGCTGTTGATCTCCGGGCGGGCTATGTGCCGGGAAGTCCGGGATCTGGATATCGGGAAGATCATCATTTTGTCGGAAGGGGTACACCCTCCGGAACTTGACCAGTATCCAAGTGTGTATAAATATCAGTCTTCTTCTGATGTTCTCCGGGAAGTGATGGCATGTTATGGCGCCGAAAAAAAGACAGTGGCAGATCAGATTGCTGTATTAAAAAAGACAACAGAAATTATTGGAATATTTTCACCTCTGGGACGTTGTCTGAAAACCTCTTTTGCATTGACACTTGGACAGATACTTGCCAAAGAACGAGCCGTTCTTTATCTGAATATGGAAGAATATTCCGGATTTGAAGAATTGATGGGAAAAGGTTTTGCCCACAATCTGAGTGATCTTCTTTATTATGTGAGACAAGATAATCAGAATCTTCTCTATAAGATGAACAGTATGATACAGACGATCAATAATCTGGATTACATTCCGCCTGTGCAGATGCCGGCAGATATCCGTACAACAGCCTGGCAGGACTGGGAACGGCTTTTTCAGATGCTTATACTTGACAGTTCTTATGAAGTGATTGTGCTGGATATTGGATGTGGGATTGATGAAAATTTCCAGCTGCTGGATATGTGTAAGAAGATTTATATGCCTGTATTGTCTGATGCTGTTTCACAGTGTAAGATCTGTCTCTTATACACATCTCCGAGCCCACGAGACCGTACTAGATCTCGT
>OLIV01001201.1_pt1 | contig 13121 bp, 8 predicted proteins | sample 1601411 | NCBI WGS metagenome assembly OLIV01 (sample SAMN03922450, study PRJEB24848) | human gut metagenome | isolation source: stool sample | host: Homo sapiens | place: Germany | collected 2009-11 | reverse complement strand
GATTCATCTGTCCTTCGTGATATTTCTCATAGTTCTGACGGTTCTGAATCTTTATCTGCTCCTGACGTTTTTCACAATCTGCACTTTCCGTCTTGTAGGCTTCTATGCTGTCTTCATGCTGTTTTCTCATAGATTGCTGCATCTGTTCCTGGCTGATATTCTGACGTAAATATGCCTTAATTTCTGCCAGCACGATATGCTCTAGCATTTTGTTATCAGCTTTTCCGGCAAAGCATCCTGTATCTTCTTTTCCTTTACTGTAAGCACAGCTATAAAGGATATGACCATGAACCGGACTGCTTGAAGTCAGGCTTCTGCGACAATTTCCGCATTTCACATAGCCACCTAACAATGTTGTTTCCCTGTCGAATTTGCTTTTCTTGGTGTATCTGATCTGCAAGGACTGTGCTTTTTCAAAAATTTCTTTTGATACGATCGGCTCGTGATGATTTTCCATCACTTTCCACTGATTTCTCGGTACCGGTACTTCTTTCCCTGTTCCGGGATCTGAAATTTTTGTCTTTCCATAGACCATACAGCCTATATAAGTTTTATCATCCACAATCTTCCGTATCATATCACTCGTCCACTGCAATCCTCTTGATGCAGCTTTCTTGCTGTCTGATTTCTGTCGTCTGCTCATGGACTGCAAGGGAGTCAGTACCCCCTCTTCATTAAATAACCGACAAATCTCCATCTTGGAATACCGCTGATTTGTCAGTTCAAATACTCTGCGAATCACTTCTGCTTCGTCCTCTACAATCACCAGTTCTTTCTTATTTTCAGGATTGATTCGATACCCATAAGGTGCAGAGCCACAGCAATATTCGCCTTGCTCTCGTCTGGTACTGACTGCCGATTTTACCTTTACGGACTGATCTTTCACATAAAAGTCTGCTATCAGTCCTTTAAACTGTACTTCAATATCCGAACTCTTTCCTTTATAATCTTTAGAATCATATCGGTCAGAAATAGAAATAAATCGTACTCCCAGGAATGGAAAAATCTGTTCCAGATAAGTTCCCATCTCAATATAGTTTCTGGCAAAACGTGAAAAATCTTTTACCACAATACACTGCACTTTGTTCTCTCTGGCAAGTTCCAAAACCTGCTTAATTGCCGGACGATCCATACTGGAACCAGAATACCCGTCGTCGTAGAACTCCTGAAATGGCATAGAAGCCAGTTCCGGGATATTGGAAATATAATCTTTTACCAGTTTTCTCTGATTGATAATGCTGTTACTTTCTCCCTCTGAATCATCTTCCATGGAAAGACGGTAATATCCAATAATCAGTTTCTGATCACTCATGTTCTACCGCCCCCTTAAACCCGAAGTTGATTTCCAGTCTGCCATCACCATATAGATACATACTTTCAATCAAGCTCTCCGCAAGTTCCGCATTGATTCTGGTTGTCACATCCAGTTCCAGCAGACTTCGTAAAAATCTGGCTTCTTCTTTCTGCTGTTTTTCCAGCTTTCGTATGGTCTGCTCCAGAGACTTCTTTCTCTCTTCACAAAACTCTTTCCAGTTATTACGGTCATCTTTCATTTCTATATAGGCTTCTTTGGAAAGTTCACCCTCTTTATATTTCATAAATGCCTGTGCCAGTTTTTCTGAACGTCTTTCCATATCTGCATCCAGTTTTCTGATCTCAGTTTGAATCTCATTGATTTTGGAAAGAAATACCGCACTGCTTATAGCAGACATATCCTTTTTCCGCAATCCAGATAACTGAAACTGTCTGGTTAGCTCCGAACGGACAATTTTCTGCAGCTTCTCTTCGGAAATAGATTTGTGACTACATTTTCTTTCATCCCGATACCAGGCAGCATTGCAAAAGTAATACACATTGCCTCTGTATCTACGTGTACACATTTTCCGCTTACAATCACCACAATAGAATACATTGTAAAATGCTCTTTCATCATCTTCCCACCCTGCAGTAGTTTTTGTTGCTTTCTGTTGTGCTGCTTTTAGCCTGACCTGTGCTTTTTCAAACAATTCTCTGCTAATAATTGGCTCATGGGCATTTGGCGTAATAATCCACTGGCTCTCGTCCAATATGTCACACCATTTTTCACCTCTTTGAAATCTGGATTCATATTTTCTCTGAACCAGATCGCCATAATAATTATTCCGGTTCAGCACTGCACGTATCGAAGAATTTCCCCACTGATGAAGGTTCTCTCCGTCCTGACAGTACACATGATGATATTGGTTATAATCTGAAATCCGATGTACCCTATCCTCAAACAGCCTGTCAATAATGCTCTGTACGCCATCTCCCGAAGCATATTCTTCAAAAATCCTGCGGACAATCTTTGCAGCTTCTGGTTCCACAATCAACTTATAAATTCCATTTATCTTTTCCACACAATATCCATATGGAGCTGTAGATCCCACATACTCACCATTTTTCTGTGCAATACGTTTCGCTGCACGTTCTTTTGCGGAAATATCTTTCGCATAAGCATCATTCACCAGATTCTTGATATTCATGGATAATTCCTGATTCTTGGCATCCGGTGCAAATGAATCATAGTTGTCACATACAGAAATAAACCGTACTTTCATAAAAGGAAGAATCTTTTCCAGATAGTTACCAGTTTCGATGTAATTTCTTCCAAATCGTGAGAAATCCTTTACCAGAATACAGTTTATTTTACCTTCCCTGACATCATTCATCATCCGTTCAAATCCCGGTCTGTCAAAATTTGTTCCGGTTTTTCCCAGATCAGAATAAATGTTATATACAGCAATTTCATACTCTCTGTTCGGATTTTCATTGTGCTTCTGAATGAACTCTTTTATCAGCGTAACCTGTGTTTCAATAGATTCTGACTTTTTTTCATCACTGTCTACGGATAATCTGGCATAAATTGCAGCCATACATACCGGAATCCCAAGAACTTTCTTCTCTGTGTTTTTCTTATATCTTTTTGCTGTCCTTGCCATTTATCCCACCTCTTTCCTGCACTCTGTCCGGTGTTCCGCATAAAACCGTCTTATGACTTTCATTTTCTCAATCATATCCTGATAACGGATATGAATTTTGATCTGTTTGTTTTCATAAATATAGATTTTATCTACGGTCAGTGCCAGCAATGTGCGATCCAGTTCTTTGATTTCCAGTGATTTCTTCCAGTCCTCCAACTGAACAGTTGCAGACACTCCACCCTCAAACATTTGCTTCACCAGCTTTTTCTGATTTTCAATCATCTGCTCCAGTTCTTCACATTTTCTTCCGTAACTTTCCCGAAAATCATCGAACTCCTCTTTGCTGATCAATCCCTCTTTCAAGTCATCACCCAAAGATGCTTTCAGGCTGTAATAACGGTTATATTCTTCCTGCAACTTACTAATCTGCGTATCATAACCGATTACCTGATCGTAACTGACTTTCATTTCACAAAGTTCTTCCATAATCATCTGATAGTCTACGAAAAGTGCCGTATATGCCTGAATCTCTTTCAATACAATCCTTTTCAGCACCTCTTCCGGAATACTGTGTCTGGTGCAATCTCCACCTTTATTTTTTGTCTGGCAAATATAAAAGGCTTTTTTCTTTCCCTTATACTGATTTACCCTGCGTATCATCGGTGTATGGCAATCTCCGCAAAATACAAAACCCGAAAAAAAGTTTGCACTGTCCGATGTTTTCGATGCCCTGCCATCATACTGAAGTAGCTTCTGCACCACATCAAAATCATTCTGCCTGATTATTGCCGGATGCGTATTTTCTACTTTCACCCACTCTGATTCTGGCTTATCCAGACGTTGTTTTACCTTATAACTGATTCGTTCCTGCTTGCCCTGTACCATGTTTCCAATGTAAACCTCGTTGGTCAGAATCCTTTTAATCTGCACTGCCGACCATTTCGGTGTGTCTGAGCTGTGAAATCCAGAATTGTAATTCTCGCCATTTGCCTTTTTATATTCTTTTGGCGACTGCACATGACGTACATTCAGTTTTTCTGCGATTGCACCAAGACTGAACCCATCAATTTTCCATGAAAATATTTTTCTTACAATATCCGCTGCATAAGAATCAATCACCAGACAGTTCTTATTCTCCGGATCTTTGCAGTAACCATACGGGGCAAATGCTCCAATAAATTCACCTTTTTCACGTTTGATTTTCTGGTGGCTTCGCACTTTACCGGAAATGTCCCGGCAATAGCTTTCATTTACAAAATTTTTAATTGGAACAACAAATGACTTTTCTGAAAAATCTGCTGTTTTACTGTCAAACTGGTCTGTAACTGAAATAAAACGCACATTTAAAGCCGGGTAGGTCTTTTCGATCCATCGCCCGGCTTCTATATACTCTCTTCCGAATCTGGATAAGTCTTTTACAATCACGCAGTTTACTTTTCCAGCTTCTATATCAGTTGTCATTCGTTTAAACTCAGGTCGATCAAAATTTCCTCCTGAGTATCCGTCATCCACATATATATCAAAGATCTGAATATCCGGCTGGCTTTTTACAAAGCTCCGAAGTAACTCTCTCTGATTTGCAATGCTGTTGCTCTCTGACTTCGCACCGCCCTCTTCCATATCATCTTTCGATAATCGAAGATACAATGCAGCATCGTATATATCTGGCATATTCATTTGCATCTGTTCCATTTTACATCGCTCCCAACTTACTTATTCCATTGAATTTGAAGTCAGAAACCATGTATCACGTTCATTTTCCCTGACTTCACATTAACATAACATCTGTAGCTTCGCAAGATATTTTTTCAAGACTTGCATCTAATACATCAACTCCGTTCTTTTTCTAAGATAATCACTAATGGCATCTGTGGCATCCATTTCTCCGGTCATTTCCACAACCACCACATACCCTTCATTCATGTGAGCATACGGCTGATCGCCGGATTTATCCAGAAAAGTTTCCACTTTCTCAGAAATAGCTTTATCCATATCAGGAATTAAATCTTCAATGTCCTTTAACTGCTCCAGATCAACACTGGAATCTATTACTGACTGATTCACCATGATGCTCACCTCTTTTCCAACATATTCTTTGTATCAGTTGTCCTATACCTACAATTTTCTCAATCACATCACCTTACCTTTCACATTTTGTTCTCAAATTTTATCTATTACTATGGCATTGCATATTCTGTTCGGCGTGTTGGCTTCCATTTGTATAACCCGTTGTCAACGTCACAGTCAACCTCTATCAGAGTATTTCTGAATACTGCCAGCTTCTTCGCAAGCCTACCAGTCGTTTCCGGAGTATCTTCGACGCTCGCCCATAAAATCATTTACAGGGTTATGGCATCTGTGAGATCAGATTATACAGCTCATGTAATTTTCAAGGTACAAAAGAGTTTTTTTGAATATCCTTTCACTTATTACAGCCTGGAAACACCAAAATGTTGTTCACTTCAAAAAAATCCTCTCACTAATAAAGCCTGACAGAAGGATTTTACCAACCTCATTTTGCAATAATTTGCAAAAAGTATTTATCCTCATCTGTACATTCGCTTTTATGCGAACCTTTATCGTACTGTTATTTTAATTCGCATTCATGCGAATGTCAAGTGTTTTGTTCGCTTCAATGCGAATCTTTCTGTTTACATTCACTGTTTTTGGTAGTAAAATGGATTTATCAAAAAGAAAGTGGGAAATCTGATATGACAATCGGTGATAAAATAAAAAAAATCCGGACATTCCGGAATATGACACAGGCAGAACTTGGTGCTGCCCTCGGTTGGGGCGATAAAGGTGCAAATCGTCTTGCCCAATATGAAACGAATTACCGGGTTCCCCGCAAAGATCTGGTAACTGAAATGGCTAAGATTCTGGACGTAAACCCACTGACACTACATGAGCCAACCACGATGGACGCCTCTGAACTGATGGAAATTCTGTTCTGGATTGATGAATTTAATCCCGGCATGATTAATCTCTTTCAACTAGAGACATATCCAGGTGAAAAATCAAATTCCAGTGACGATGCCGCTATCCGCTACCATGATTCTGATAGCTGGCCTGCACATTCGCCTGTTGGTATGTGGTTTAATTATAGAGTTCTCAACGATTTTCTGAAAGAATGGACTCTTAGAAAAGAAGAACTGAAATCTGGTGCGATTACCAGAGATGAATATTTTGAATGGAAAATTAACTGGCCACAGACTTGTGATGATTGTGGAAAACGGAAACCCTCAAAACAGTGGCGGAAATCAAACGAATAGAATTTAGTGAAACTTAGCAAAACTTAAATTCACTGTATTTTTTCTCTTTGCTCAAAAAAGGCACTGCAAACCAATAATTCTATGGTTTTCAGTGCCTTTTGTTCTATACACTAAGTTTCCAATTTGCTGCTTCCGTCTGCAGATCAACCAGCTTACGATATAGACCATTTTTCTTCATAAGCGTATCATGGTTTCCTTTTTCTGCCACAACACCTTTATCCAGAACAACGATCTGATCCGCTGCTTCAATCGTTCTCATCCTATGAGCGATTACCAGAACTGTCTTCCCACTGACTAGTTCAGATATCGCTTCCTGTATCTGTGTTTCACTGTCCACATCTAAAGAAGCAGTTGCTTCATCCAGTAAAATAACAGGTGCATCTTTTAAAAGTGCACGGGCAATGGAAAGACGTTGGCACTCCCCGCCAGAAAGCGTAGAACCATTTTCTCCGATTACCGTCTGATAACCCTGCGGCAATTTTTCGATAAAATCATGACATTTTGCAGCCTTTGCTGCAGCAATAACATCCTCATCACTTGCACCTTTTCGTCCGACACGGATATTTTCCATAATTGTATTATTGAAAAGAACAACATCCTGAAAAACAATCGAAAAATCTTTCATCAATGCGACCGGATCAATTTTTGCGATATCTGCACCACCAAGTGTAATTTTCCCACCATCCACGTCATAGAATTTAGCTGCCAGTTTTGCTATGGTGCTCTTACCACCGCCGGATGGTCCTACTAATGCAGTCACCTGTCCCTGTTTTGCAGTAAAAGATACATCTTTTAAAACTGTTTTTCCTGTTTCATAAGAAAACTTCACATGGTCAAAAATCACATCATATCCTTTGGTGTGATACTCTGTCTGCCCGTTTTCTAACGGATATTCCTGGATTTCTTTCAAGCGTTTTACCTGTAAATTCACACCAAAAAGTTCTGCCATATTCGCCATAGCTCCAGAAAGTGGATCATACAGACGGGAGGCTGCGATCAAATATAGAATATAAGTAAACAGATCAATTTTTTCCTTTAAAATCAGCGAACTTCCCACAACAATAACCGTTGCCAGTCCAAGCCGTAAGACCATCTGACCGGTTGTAAGAAGACTCGCACTAACCATTTCACTGGAAATCTGCGCTTTTTCTGCTGCATCCAATTTCGCATCCAGTTTCTCCAGATAAGTTTTCTCCTGATTACATGCCTTAATATCCTGTACCGTTTCCAGACATTCCTGTATTCCTTCTGACAGATCAATTCTTGTTGTCATATATTTCTTTGCAAGCAGTTCCTGCCACTTGCGTGAAAGAAGAACAATTGCAAATGCCACCGGTGCAACCCACAAAAGAGCAATTCCCATTTTCCAGTTCATAACAAGAAGTACCAGACACACAATACTTGTAGAAATAAGTGCTCCAAAAAATTGCGGAACTGTATGGGAAAACGCATGCTCAAAACTGGCACAGTCGCCCATAATTGTACTTGTCAGATCAGCAAGGTCACGTTCATGGAAAAATCCAAGCGGTAACGTCCTGAGCTTTTCTGCAAGTGTAATGCGTCTACGTTCACTTTCCTCATAGGTACCAATATAGGCTTTTGTATACTGCAGATAATGAAGGACAAAAATAATCACTAAAATGATAATTCCAACAACTGTATATCCTGCAAATCCTGCCACTTTTTCTTCCATTCCAAGAGCCATAGGAAGCATCGTATTTAATACTATTGCAAGTAGGGCAACCGGGAGCATCAGACTGATATTTGCCAGTACAGAATAAACAATTGCTTTAAAAAGATCCTTTGCACCCTGGACACTCAGAGCGTATTTTTTCTGTAATCTGTTAATCATGATTTTCCTCCTTTCTCACAGTCGTTCCAACCTTCCAGATAATCTGTGTCTGATATTCTTTCCACATGGATGCGTAGACACCATTCTGTTTCAGCAATTCATCATGATTGCCTCGTTCTATTATTTTTCCATCACCAAAGACCAGAATCATATCTGCATCCTGAATCGTGGACAGACGATGTGCAATCATAAGTACTGTTTTTCCGCTGGTCAGTCCTTCAAAGGCAAGCTGGATCTGATGCTCATTTTCCGCATCTGCAAAAGCTGTCGCTTCATCAAGTATAATAATTGGTGCATCTTTCAGAATTGCACGTGCTAATGCAATCCGCTGATTTTCACCACCCGACAGATAGGTTCCTCCACTTCCAACTATAGTATCCAAACCATTTGGAAGTCTCTCTATGATATCCTGACATTGTGCTGCTTCTGCCGCTCTCATCACTTCTTCACGTGTGGCATCTGGCCTGGAAGCTCTGATATTTTCAAGTAAGGTATCATTGAAAAGACGGGTGTTCTGGAAGACAAATGCAATCTGCTCCATGAGGTCATTTTTAGCAATCTCACGAACATCCACACCACCCACTAAGACGTTTCCTTCCTGAACATCATAAAAACGTGGAATCAGACTGGCCGCTGTAGATTTGCCACTACCGGAAGCTCCGACTAATGCAATTTTCTTACCATCAGGGACTTCGAAGCTTACATGATACAATGCTTTTTTCTTAGCACCTGGATAAGTAAAAGAAACATCCTCGAATACAACAGAAGCATCCTTTGGCTGTTTTTGTGTATTTGATTCTTTAAGCGGTTTTTCCTGCAAAATTGCTTCTATTCTGCTTACTGCACTTTTTGCCGCCATTAACTGTTCGCTTGCAAACATGATTCGATTCATCATTGTTGTACAAACTGGCGTAAACAGACTGTAAAACAGGAAATCTAAAAACAGTTTCTGACGATCCGCCTGTCCACTTGCTGCCGAAAAAAGCATCAGTGCAGTTGGGATCAGCAAAATAAAAGTTCCATTTAAAGTAATGTTAAATCCCGTCAATGGGATACGACAGCAGATTGCATATCCACTGGCATATTTTTTGTATTCTTCAATCGCTGCATGAAAGTTTTTGAATGAGTAAATGGTTTGCTGGAATACCTTTACAACCGGGATTCCACGAACGAATTCTACCGCTTCTTTATTCATATTTTCCAGTGCGGTCATGTATCCCGACATAAAATCGGCATTATCTCCACCCATCATTTTCTTTAAGAAAAATACACTGATTGCCAGTGGAATCAAACAACAGATTCCAAGTCTCCAGTCAAAGACAAACAACAAACTGATGACTGCAACCGGCATAACAACTGCACCGGTCAGATCCGGCAACTGATGTGCCAGAAACCCTTCAGTCAGTCCAGCATTGTCATCAATAATTTTCCGAAGTCTGCCACTGGCATTCTGACTGAAATATCCAAGCGGTAACGTGACAATATGGTGCATTGCCTCTTTTTTCATATTGGTAGCTGTACGAAATGCTGCCAGATGCGAACAACATAATGCTACAAAATATAATAAAATACTAAGTAACGAAAATGCTACTGCAAACCACGCATAATGCCCACTGGAAGCTGCCAGTGACAAATCTCCCTTTTTCATCGCATACAAGATATCCCGAATCACAAACCAGATACAGACAAATGGAATAATAGAAAGCACCGTGGATATTCCTGCCAGAATGCAGCTGGCAATAGTCAACCAATGACGTTTCCCTGCAAATCCCCACATCCGGGATAACTCGGCATTTTTCTTTTTGCTCATGACCTTATATCCTCCTCAAAAAGCCGGTGGCATCAGAATCTCTCCGATTTCCACCGACTCAAATTTATTTTCACTATTCAGACAGATTCTCTTTACAGAATAACTGTATACAGTTCTCAACATCGGCTTTCGTATAGTCAACAGAAATTCCTGCTGCCAGCCAATAAGCATATTCACCTGCATCATATTTTTCCAATGCATCCAGGTCACTTCCATATCTGAACTCAATGTGCCATGTAGTTTTCATCGTATCCGGAGCGATACAGAAATAGGTAAACTCGCCGGAATCAGCATCATCACTTTCGTAGATGTACAGACCACGCGTTTCTTCCATACCTACGTAATGATAAGAATGACTGAATACATCATTCCCCTCTTCATCCACACCAGATATTGTTGTTCCGTCAAACGTGAACTGATCTATATTCTGTAAAAATTCACAGTCGTATGCCATATTTCCATCCTTGTAGGTTTCCACTGCCTCTTCACCGGTGACTGTTCCAGTTACCATAGAAGACATTTTTTCAACAGCCGCCTGAGCATTATCCTCTCCTACAATTGCAGCACTGTCATCGAGCCACAGCTGATCGTATTCATCTGCCAGAATAACCGGCCACAGTTCCTGATAAGTACCTTTCAGATCGCATAAAAGCTGATCTGCTGCATCCTGATTCTCATCAGTTTCACTTTCCTTCTGTACGCTTGTAGTCTGTTCTTCTGTAGCACTGTTTTCTGTGTGCTTTGTTTCAGATGTGCTACTGCCTGTATTTCCACATCCCGTCAATAAAGAAATAGACAAAGCTGCTGCTAAAAACAAACTTGTTAATAATTTTCTCTGTTTCATTATAATCCTCCTAAATAAAAAATATGTATTAGTCAGTCTTATCTAACTAATGCATATTTTATCTGGTACTAATATGAAACTCAATGACCTGGCAGACTAGGTTCTATCCAATCAGACATTCTTTTTATACTCCGTTGGTGTCATTCCATATTCACCTCGAAATGCCGAAGTAAATTTATTGGGATTTGTATATCCGATTTCTGTTGCGATTTCACCTACAGATAAATTCCCCTCCCGTAATAATTTTTCAGCAATTTGTAAACGATAAGTCCGGAGATACGCATAAACAGGTGCACCATACATTCCCTTAAAACAACGTTTCATTGCCGTAGGTGATATTTCAAAACGCTCTGCCAACTCCTCAATTGTATAATGTTCTTTGATATGTCCTACAATAAAATCATGAATCTGTCTGGTACAGTTCCTTTGCGATTTTGAGAAATAAACATAGTCGTTCTTAATCCTGTCAAAATCCATTTCTGTTAGTATCAATAAAAGCTCCAGAAGCTTTATTCTGATATAACTAGGCTTTATATGTTCCTGAACAGTATATAATTCCGAAAATATATGTTGGACAGTTTCATTTGCACGAACCATATAAAAATCCTGTTTTCCTGCAAACTTTGAAATTCGGGTAAGATTAATAGAAAGAAGTTTCAAGATTCTTCTCATCTCATCTGTAATTTCTTCCAACTCAATCGTTATCGTTATCCCATGATAATGGGAAGTAGGAAATGTTGATGTATGTGATTTCTTATGCAAGGTACAAATGGATAAATTTCCCGCTGCCATATAGCAATAACTACGCTCTCCAAACGCACACTCACACCGCCCCTCCCGACAATAATTAATTTCAATAAATCCAGGACGTGGACTCTGCATCTTATTACAATATTCCATATGCATATCATTATAGACCAGCTCCATTCCTGGAAATGTCTGATATACGGCGATATCTCCTGTACCACTTTCATTCTCAAGATGAAATCTTAAACATATAGCATCTTCTTTTTTTCTCCGGACAGAAGATCCATATAAATCAACACTTCTGAAATCCGATTCCACTTCCGAAGACGCAAAAAGTATATCTCCAGCAACCTTATATGGATTGTCCTCTGTTGTTACTGTTCTCATATTACACTGTCCACTTTCTTCCGCTGCTTTTCTTACTTTTGTCTCCTCTTTCATAAAACATCATAGCTTATCTCCTTCAGTAATTAGTTTTATCTAACTTTCTCATATAAAAAAATGTTACCTTATAAAGCTCCAGTCCCTACAATAGGTAACATTGTTTGAGTTTCTATACTCTTTCAGTGTAACACCGTTAGGACTGACTGACAAGAAAATATAGAAATTCATTATAGCAAATAAATTCGATTTATTGTTCAATAGCCAACATTCTTATTATTCAAATATATTCTAATCAGAACAGCCCCTACATTTATGACAAAAATCACAAACAGCAGATTAAATGGCAAATATTCCCGTATCAAGTTTCCTAATACCGCAATAAAGGAAAAGCTGGCTATCAAAACCATTTTATAAATATCATCCCATATCTTTCGATACCATTCAATTCCGCCCCATACAAGAAATACACCCCCGACAATTCCCGCCATAATCACAGCACTTGAAAATATTCGTTCAAAAACTACCTCTCCCGTAGAATATCCCATATAATCCAGCTGTTCAAACCATATCGCATACTTTCTGCACCAATTAACTGGCAACATGATCAGTTGCATTAAATCCCTTTGAAATGCTCCATTCTGAATAAGTGAAAAGAATATGACACAAAGATATCCCCAAGTCCAGAAAAACTGTATTTCTTTCATATCCTCCATTTCCGATTTTGCTTTTCTCCTGGCTTTTTGTATCTCCATATCTGCCCGTTTCTTTTCCCTTTCAGCCTGATACTCTGCCTGTCTTGCCTGTTTTTCTGCTTCTTCCTGTTTTTGCTGTGCCTGTTCAACCGCTTTCACCGACGATTGGTTCACCTGTGTCTGTAATTTAGAGTTCCAGTCCCGAACGTCTTTTATTTCTTCTTCGAGCTGCTCTTGCTCGCTCCTGCTCATCAATCCGTTTCTGTTCCTCAAGTCGTCGTTGCTCTGCTGTAAAGACTGATTGAGTTTCCGCATTTCGGACAGTTCTGCTGTCATCCGCTGAATTTCGGCGTTCGACATTTGCATTTCTTCTTGCATTTCGTGATTCTCGAAGAACAACTTCTGTTTTTCCATTTTCAACTTGTGCGTCCTTTCCTGAAATTCCTGAATAAACTCGTTCATCTTCTGATTTCTCACCTGCAACTCGTCCCTCTCTGCCGTCACTTTCTCCAGCGTTTCTGCCTGCTCCTTCGCAAGCTGCTTCCACTTGTCGGTAGTATCCAGCGAATACATCGTCT
>OLIV01001200.1_pt1 | contig 13135 bp, 8 predicted proteins | sample 1601411 | NCBI WGS metagenome assembly OLIV01 (sample SAMN03922450, study PRJEB24848) | human gut metagenome | isolation source: stool sample | host: Homo sapiens | place: Germany | collected 2009-11 | reverse complement strand
TCTACACGTAAGGAGTCGTCGGCAGCGTCAGATGTGTATAAGAGACAGGTCGTGACCAGCTTCCTGTTCACGGGCGCGTGGGGCTATCTCGTCTACACCGGCGACATTTCCAGCATCTGGCCCCTGTTCGGCATCAGCAACCAGCTCCTCGCCTCGGTGACGCTGCTCATCGGCACGACCATGCTGCTGCGCATGAACAAGACCAAGTACGCGTGGATCACCGCCGCCCCCGGCATCTTCATGACCTTCATCACCTTCTGGGCGGGCATCTGGCTGATCATGTACCAGTACATCCCCACCCAGAAGTACCTGCTTGCCTCGCTGAGCGTGCTGGTCATGATCATGATGGGCTTCGTCATCATCGGTACGCTGCGCCGCTGGTCCGTCCTGTTGAAGGAAACCAAGATCGTGCGCGACCCCTATGGCGATGAAGTGAAGGAAATCGTACAAGAATAAAGAGAGCCGGAGAAGGAACCCTCATCCCAAAGGATCCGGTTCCTTCTCCCCTCCCTCTCAAAGCATTTCGTAGAAGAGGGCAGCAGCGTGGCGTTCACGGCATCCTTATCCCGCACATGTCCGCCGGACAGGTAACCATAGCTCTCCTCAAAGCCAAAGATATAGCGTTCCACATGGCCCTCTGCTTCCAGCTTGCCGATCTGCTCGCCGATGAACTTAAAGCCGGTCAACACGTTGACAGTACGCAATCCATAATGGGCGGCAATCTGCTCGCCCATATCCATCGTCACGATGGTTTTGATCATAACCGGGTCAGTGGGCATCTTGCCGTGTTTCACACGCTGGCAGCAAATATAATCCAGTAACAGCATACCTGTCTGGTTTCCGGTCAGCAGTTCATATTTACCCGCCTTGTTCTTGACTGCAATGCCCACACGATCGCAGTCCGGGTCGGTGGCAAGCAGTAAATCCGCATTGCACTTTTTGGCATACTCCATGCCCAGTGCCATAGCTTCTTTAATCTCCGGATTCGGGTACGGGCAAGTCGGGAAGTTCCCGTCCGGCTGCTCCTGCTCCTTGACCACGGTGATGTTGGTGTAGCCCATCTCCTTCAGTGTGCGGGTCACAGGCTTCAGGCCGGTGCCGTTCAGCGGGCTGTAAACAATAGCCGCATCCTTATTGACTTCTTCGCCAAACAGGACAGACTGATTCTTGACCTCATTCACAAATGCGGTATAGACTTCGTCCGGGATGTACTGGATGTTGCCGCTTGTAACACCTGCTTCAAAATCGCTAGTCTTGACGTCTGCAAAAATGTCCAGCTTCTCGATTTCGGCAAGAATCTCCGCAGCAGCCTCAGTGGTAATCTGGCAGCCATCTGCGCCGTAAACCTTGTAGCCGTTGTATTTGCCGGGGTTGTGGGAAGCGGTGACCATGACACCCGCAGAGGTATGCAGATAACGGGTCGCAAAGGACACTGTAGGAACAGGCATCAGAACAGGCCAGATATTGACTTTCACTCCATTTGCTGCAAACACACCAGCGGCAACTTTTGCGAACACGTCGCTCTTGATGCGGCTGTCATAGCCGATTGCCACAGAAGGTTCTGCAAAGTTTTTCTTCAGATAGTCAGCCAAGCCCTGCGATGCTTTTGCGACCGTGTAAATATTCATGCGGTTAGTACCCGCACCGATTACGCCGCGCAGACCACCCGTGCCAAAGGCAAGGTCACGGTAGAATGCATCCTCGACTTTTGCATCATCCAGCGTTTTCAGTTCGGCGGCAACATCGGCATCTGCCGTTGCATTAGCAAACCATCGCTCATATTCTTTTTTGATGTCCATCTTAATTTTCCTCATTCCATGCGGCTTTTGGCCAGCAGGGCTGCACCGATGACCCCTGCGCGGTAGCCCAGCGTGCAGGCTGTAATGCGGGTATGTTTTTGGGCAAAATCATGTCCGAACACCATGGGCTCCACGGCGGCACGCAGCGGCTTCAGCAGGTTTTCACCCTGGTTGGCTACACCGCCGGACAGCCCGATGACCTCCGGGAAAAAGATGTTGATCAGGTTGGCAATGCCTACCGCAAGATAATGAATGTAGGTATCCACAACCTGCTGTGCGGCGGCATCCCCCTGCGCTGCGGCATCAAAAGCCGTGCGACCGTTCACGTCTTCCGGCTTTGCGGCCAGCACGTTCAGCGCACTTTCCGGGTGGGCGAGCCGTGCTTCTTTTGTCATGCGGATCAGTGCGGTGGCACTGGCCAGTGCCTCAAGGCATCCATGACGTCCGCAGGTGCAGCGCGGGGCGTCTGCTGTATCAAGAATCACCATGTGTCCGGCTTCGGAGGCGGCGCCGGTGTAGCCTGTCAGCAGTTTTCCGTCCAGTACAACTCCTGCGCCAACGCCGGTACCCAGAGTAACGACAACCGTACTCTGTGCGCCTTTAGCGCAGCCCGCAAGGGCTTCGCCCAATGCAGCAACGTTTGCATCATTGCCAACGACAACCGGCAGACCTATCTTTTGAGCCAGATATTCTTCCATTGCGAAATCATGCCAGTCCAGATTGTTGGAATACAGCACGGTTCCGCCGTCCACAGTTCCCGGACATCCGACACCAACACCTGCAACGTCCTTTCCCTCCGCCAGCTGCAGGCACAGCGCTGCAATGTCATCGCAGACAGCTTCCGCCGGGCGCGGCAGGTTTGTGGGGGTGTTGGCTTCGCACAGAATTTCACCCTCGCTGTTCACAAGTGCGGCCTTGATGTTTGTGCCGCCAAGATCTACGCCCAGATACAACATACGCCGTTTCTCCTTCCTTGCTTTACTCTACGGTCAGGTCGGCGCGCAGCAGAATATTCTCTGCATTGTCGCCAAGCTGGAGTTCAAATTTTCCGGGTTCTACCCGCCATACATAATCGGGACCAAGGGTACGCAGCTGCTTTGGCCCGATGGTCAGTTCCACCCGACGGCTTTCACCGGGTGCAAGCGTCAGACGGCGGAAAGCTGCCAGCTGGCGTTCCGGCTTCACGACGGAGCTGAACATATCCCGCACATACAGCTGCGGCACGGCATCGCCGGTGTACTTGCCGGTATTGGTGACTGTGACACTGACAGTGACCGTGTCCTGCGGACCGATCACACTGCGACTCAGGGTCATATCGCTGTAAGCAAACGTTGTGTAGGTCAGACCGTAGCCAAACGGATACAGCGGCAGCCAGTCCATCTCCACATACCGTTTTCCGCCGCCGGGTCGCCGGCTGTAATGGCAGGGAATCTGCCCGACACTGCGCGGGAATGTGATGGGAAGCCGTCCACCCGGGGCTGCATTGCCAAACAGTGTTTTTGCAATAGCGGTGCCGCCCTGCTCACCGGGGAACCACGCCTCCAGAATGGCAGGCAGATGATCGTTTTCCCAATTCGCCGTAACGGGGCGTCCGCTTTGCAGCACCAGCACCACAGGGGTTCCGGTTGCATAAACAGCCTGTACCAGCTCAAGCTGTCTGCCGGGCAGGTTCAGGTCGGTGCGGTCAAAGTTCTCGCCGCTGGTCTCCTCGTTGTCGCCCATGCAAAGGATGGCGACATCCGCTTTGCGTGCGGCTTCCACTGCGGCGGGGAAATTTTCCCGCCCGGCGCTGTACCCGAAAATCACGCGGGCACCCCGCCGGTCGTTGACAAACTCAATGCGGATTTTATAAGTGCGTCCGGCCTCAAAGTGGAAATCCAATGCCTGGTCAGCGCTCTTATCCTTGCCCCAGCCATCAATCAGCAGTTTGTCATCCACATACAGGCGCATGCTGTCCTGCGTGCTCAGCCCGATGCAGCCATCCATTGTGCGGGGCATGACCACAGAACCCGTCCAGACAACGCTGAAACAGTTGGCATCCAGGGCAGGATGCGGCAGTGCGAAAATCCAGTTGAAGTTGACGGTGCGATCCGTGCGAACCTGCACCGGTTCGCCCTGCGGCACAGGTCCGTTATAATAGCGGCCTGTCAGCCCGGATTCGCCGTTTTCATCGCGCAGCATGGACGGATCAAACGGGTGCAGCGCCTGCCCCAAAAAGGTGCAGCCGCGCTCGTACAGCACCTCGGTTTCGGGGCTGACTGCAGCACGGATTCCGTCCAGCACAGAAACCCCGCCTTTACGGCCGCGTGTTTCGGTGTAGTCGCCATAAGAAACCGTATCAGCTGCCGGACCGATGACTGCCACGCTGCGCAGGTCTTTTTTGATCGGCAGCAAGCCGTCATTCTTGAGCAATACGATGGATTTTTCCGCTATTTTTTCCGCGGTGGCAAGGTGTTCCGGGCAGCGCAGGATTTTATCGGCGCGTTTTTCATCCGTATAAGGATTTTCAAACAACCCCAGTGCAAATTTCATACGCAGCACACGCCGACACGCCGTATCCAGCACCGACATCTTCATGGAACCGCTTTCAATCAGGTGGGCAATCGCTTTCTGCCAGACGTCATGCGGAAAGTCGTAAAGCTGTAAGTCCACGCCTGCTTCCAGCCCAAGGCGGATGGCCTCCTCCGGCGTTTCGGCAATAAAGTGCCAGTCATACAAGCGGGAAACCGCCGTCAGGTCGCTGCGGACAAACCCCGGCATACCAAACTGCCCGCGCAGGACATCCGTTAAAAGCTCATGGTCCATGGATACCGGAATACTGTCGATGGAGTTGTAGCTGCACATAGCGTCGCACGCTTTTCCGTCCGCAAAAGCCGCTTCAAAGACAGGCAGGCAGTCGCTGAATACATCGTGCCGTCCCATGGTGGAGGGGGCGCAGTTCAGTCCCCCCACAGGGTTGCCGTAGCCGACGTAGTGCTTGGGTTCGGCAGCCACGGCGTCCGGCGCTGTCAGGTCTGTCCCCTGCATACCCAATACGGTTTCGCGTGCAAACTCCGCACAAAGGTATGTGTCCTCACCATAGGATTCTTCCGCGCGACCATACCGTGGATCACGAATCAGATCCATGACGGGGCTGTATGTTTCGTGAATCCCGCAAGCCCGGGACTCTGCCGCAATGGCGTGTCCCATCTCGCGCCCGAGTTCAGGCTCAAAGCTTGCCGCCAGACCAATTTGCTGCGGAAAACTGGTTGCGTTGTTTGTCATCAGCCCATGCAGTGCTTCCTCGCTAAAAAGGTATGGGATGCCAAGACGTGTGTTTTCTATGGCATACCGCTGCACAACATTGGCTTGGGCAGCAGTCATACCGCGCAGTTGCACACTGCCGACACTATTGTGCTGCATCAGTGCATCAAACCGCTGCATATCCACGGCGGTAACCTTGCCGTTTTCGTCCTGCGTTGTAAAATCGCCGGAATAATACTGATCTGTCTGCAGGATCTTTTCTTCAAGGGTCATCCGGCTCATCAGGTCGCTAATGCGCTCTTCTGTCGAAAGATCCGGGTTCTGGTATGGGTACATCTTTTTTCTCCCTTTATGTTACAGAGGGCAATTTTCGCCCATTTATAATCAGGTTGGCAAAACCGCCGATGCCTGCCACAAAAAACAGCAGCGAAATTGAGCTGTCCCCCATAGATTTTTCCAGCATGGGCTGGATGGCGGTTCCCACTGCGGCCGATGTGCAGGTGGCAATGCTGCTCATGGCAGCCGTTACGCCAAAGTAAGCGGTTTTGCCGCTTTCAGGACTCAATGCAAATTGCAGGTTTGTGCTTGCCAGTGATGCGCCGCCTGCACAGCCCGCCGCAACGACAATCAGAACCGGCGCAACCAAATGTGCAAAGGAAGGGCGCACAAAGGACCAGCCCAGCGTGCAGGAAAGATTCAGGAATGCAGTAAGCCAAATAACGCAGTTCCACGCAGTGCGGTCGGCCAGCCGCCCCCACACCCAGCTGCCTGCCATGCCCACAACAGCGGACACGACACCCACCGATGTGATGAAGGTGTGGCTGAGCCCCAGCACCCGCAGCTCATACACGGAAAGGAACGGAGAAGCAAAGCCGCCAGTCAGCCCGCCGATGATGCAGTAAAAAAGCAATGGACGGTAAGCAGGGTCGCGCACTGGGCGCAGAATATCCGCCGGGCGCATTTTGGAGGTGAATTTTACCGGGTTCTCTCTTACCGAAGCAAGCAGAACGGCATCCACCACAGTAAGCGACAGGCTGACAATACCGATGATAAGAAAGCCGGTATAGCCCTGCCCCTGTTCCAGATAATAATCCAGTACGCGACCAAGTGCAAGTGTTGCCGCGCTGGAAACGCAGGTTCCGATAATGCTCTTGACGGCGTAGAACTGACCGCGCCCGCCTTGGGGGGCGATGCCCAAAACCATGTGTTCCAGCCCCGGCGTAACAAGCCCCGCAGAGAAAAAGCCGATGGTATAAAGCACCAGCACCACAGCGCGGGCATGACCGGGGTCCGGCAGAGCCAGCGGTATCAGCAGGATGCTGCTGACCGAAAGCCGGAACACCACGCACATAAGCCATATAGCCAGTTTGCGGTGGTGCATCCGTTCAAACACAAAGGGCGAGATAAACTGCAGTACGCACCCGAAAGACGGTATCATGGCCGCTGCGGCGCATAAGGATACGGACGCCCCAAGGCTGCTCAGATACCCGGCCAGAAAGTTGCCGGTGGCAACGGTATAAATCACGCCGGCCACTGCGCCTTCGGCAATAATCCGGTAGCGCCCCATTTCCAGTTCATTTTCGGTCGGTGTATGCGCAGGAAAAACAGCTGATAAAGCCAGCCCATGGCTTACCTCCCGGCAGGCGCCTCCACGGTTCCGTAAGCGCGTCCGCGGAGAAGATCCGCGTAACGGCAGATTAGGTTTGTCAGAACCGACAGGCTGCTTTCTTTGCTGACCTGACGCCACTGCGCACGGTAGCGCTGCAGCCAGTGTTCCAGCGCAGCTGCCATGGCATCTGCTTCGGGGCCGTGCGGGCAGCCTGCATTGAGCCATGCGCCAATACGGTTCCACAGCACAATGATGTCTGCCGTCTGGCAGAGTACCTGTACAATCTGCTTTTTGCCGGCAGGAAGGTTTGCCGCGGCTGCAAGGATATCTGCCTTTGCCTGTTCTACGGCGCGGTTGGCATCGTCAATCTTTGTAAAGTCCACCTCGGAAAGGATTTCGGCGCGGGTTTTCTCATCACATTCTATCCAGTTGACGGTATTCCGCCAGTCAAAAACTTCATAATCCTGCAGCTTTGCCATCAGACCGGCAAACTGCCCGGTGGCATCGCCGTAATACAGGCGGGAAACCGCTTCATTCAGCTCGTCAAATTCCACAGGCTCTGCATTCCAACCGAACGCTGCACCGTACAGGACGCCCGGAATCGTCAGGCGCGGGTCATTGACATGACCATAATCGCCCCAGTCAGTGTTCAAAAGGCCAATAGCGTTGTACTTGTGTGCATGGTGGCACATGGTACGGATATTCAGGTAAGAATTGTACATCAGAGGCATCCAACGGTTCCAGCCACAGACGCCGGGGCAGGCGTACTGCGTAATCCCGCTGGCGGCAATATCCCGGATCTCATTTTCCCGCTGATGCGGCAGATAGCCCCAGTTCAGGCAGATGGTTTCCTTGGGCAGCTCGGCACAGCTTTCCGGGAAGCGCCACATGATGTCCCCCCAGAACTGCGGTGTTACCCCCTGCGCAACAAGATATTCGCACAGCGCCTTCACATGGCTGAGATACAGGCTGCGCTCGCTCTGCTCCTCGGCGAGTGCCTTGCTGCGCCCCTTGCCCAAATCGAACGTTTCGTCATCACAGATATTGAATTTGCTGCTGCGGAAAAGCGGGCGGTATTCGTCAATCAGCCCTTTTACAAACCCCAGCGCATCGGGATTGGATACGTTCAGGGTATGGTGATTCCCTGCATAGGTATAACTGAACGGAATCTTTTCCGAGTCAGGCAGCTCGCAGAGGTCGCAACAGGTTTTTGTGCTGAGAATACGGTACATATGCCCGAAGGTAGACAAGGAAGGAACGAGTTCAATGTGCCGGACTGCGCAGTAATCATCCAGCTCCATGATCTCCTGCGCGGTCAGCGGCGTATCCTCACGCCATGCTTCGCTCAGGTCACGGAAAAGATAGGTGTGCTCAATATAAAGCTGCCATTGGTTGATCTTGTAGCGGCAGAGAATATCTGCCACCTGTTTCAGGTAGTCCAGCTTCGGGACACGTCCGCGGGAGCAGTCCTGATAATAGCCTCTGTTGGCAAGATCGGGCCAGTCCTCAATTTCCAGTGCGGGCAGTACGGCTCCGTGCTGTTCAATATACTGGCACAGTGTCTGCACACCGTTGCAGAGTGCTTCATCGCTGCCGGCTTTCAGCGTGATGCATTCCGGCATAATGCTCAGCGTGTAACGGTTTTGCGGCAGGGCGGTATCCACCGTAAGTACGGCGTCACCTGCCCGGGGCTTACCGCGGGTGAACGGCACTTCCAGCCCGGCGTACTCCCGCAGGCAGCCCTGCAGCATCTGTGCATAAAGCAACGCGGCGGGTTCGGTCTGCCACAGGGTGATTCGGCTCTGATTGTCCAGCATATGAACCCCTGCAGGGTGTTCGATCTTATGTGGATTCGGAATAAACTCCATCATCATTTCCTCCAAAAAAAGGCACGGGCGGCGGGCGCATTGCCAACCGCCCGTGCAGAATGTTCGGACTTTGTTATTTAACGGATACGAATTGTCTTGATTTCATACGGCTTTACCGTAAAGGTAATCTTGCCGTCTTTGACTTCAACCGGCTCGCCGTCGGGCTGTTCCAGACAGTTGCAGCTTTCTGCCGCATGGAAGGGAAGGTTCCAGTCCAGGGTGACATTTGTCAGGCTGTTCTCGCACTCATACATACGCACAATGGCACCATCGCCATCCTCGGCGCGTTTGATGGTTTCCAGCACCACATTGGGTGCATCCAGTCCGGCAAGGCTGAAGCTTTCGCCCGGCTTTCCGCCCTGCACAGCCAACGCGGGCTGGTTCAGGAAGAACGCCTGCGGCACCGTGCCGGCTGCCTGCCATTTTTCGGCGTGCGGATAAATGGCGTATGTGAAATGGTGAACTTCCTGATCCGTGGTAGGATTCGGCTCAATGCCGGACTTAATCAGGGTCAGCCCAATCACAGAATCCTTGACGGAATGACCGTACTTGCAGTCGTTCAGCATACTGACGCCGTAATGTCCTTCGCTCAGGTCCATCCACTTCTGACCGCAGCTTTCAAAGCGTGCGCGATCCCAGCTGGTGTTGGCGTGCGTCTTGCGGGTCAGGTTGCCGTACTGGATTTCAAACGTAGCTTCGTCAGTATGGACATTTACCGGGAAGTGAACCTTCAGCAGGCTCTGGTGTTCGTGCCAGTCCACGGTTGTAACAAACTCAATTCGGCGCTGCTTTGCATAGAAATGGATATCCTGCACCAGGGTGGAGTTGCTGTAATTGCGTTCGATGTGCAGTGTGGCGCGCACGGGACCGTTCTCCGTCCATGTGAAGTCCTGCAGGTCGGTGACATCCCAGAACTTTTCGGTATAGAAAATATCGATATCCCAGTTGTCATAATAGATGGGCTTATCCTCATATACGCGGAAGAGGTTGCCTGCCTGACCGGGCTTGAGCACTTCGCGGCGGTTCTCTTTGTCAAAGATGCCGGTCATCTGACCGTGTTCATCAAAGGTGACAGTATAGAACGGGGTGTCAATCTTATGTCCATCGGTCGCAATTTCAAAAGGCGCAGCCGAAACCTGTGCCGGTACGACCGCAAACGTTTTGCTGCCCTTGGCAGGCAGGTTGTTCAGGAACGCCACGGCACCATCGGCTGTTTTTTGTACGGGATAGATATTGCCGGCTTCGTCCTGCAAAGCCTCTGCCTTGCAATCACCCAGTTCAACCACATCGCTGCGGACAAAGCCGGTAGTGTTGTACACGGTAACGCCTTCCCCGGCGGGGGTCAGTGCATCCAGGCGCTCCTCGCGCAGTGCCGTGATTTCGGCTTCCATCTCGGCATACTCTTTTTTGGTGACTTCGTATACTTCGTGGATGGAGGAACCGGGCAGAATATCATGGAACTGATTGATGAGGATTCCATGCCACAGCTTGTCGATTTCTGCCTCTGGGTATGCGACCTTGGCTTGTGCCAGCAGGCTGAGCAGTTCCAAGTCCATCATGTGCAGCTCAATCTTACGGTTGGAACGCTTGTTGCGCGCCATGGAGGTGTATGTGCCGCGGTGATACTCAAAGTAGAGTTCACCTTCCCATGTGGGCAGGCGGCGGTTGTCCTTCACACGCTCAGCCAGCTCATCAAAGTAGGTGCGTGCAAATGCCTGACGCACTTTGGGCAGTCCCTCGATGCCCTTTTCCATACGGGTGGAGGTTTCCAGCATGGCGCGGGTCGGACCGCCGCCGCCGTCACCGTAACCGTAGGAAATCAGGATATCATTGTTGATGTCCTTCTGCTGGTAGCGGTGCCAGCCGCCGATCAGCGCATCGGGATGCAGGATGCCGTTGTAAGTCGTGAAGAAGTCATTCTCGCTCTGACCGACCCCCAGCGTTGTGACAAGGTGGGTCAGGATTTCGGTGCCGTCAATGCCGCGCCACTTGAAGGTGTCGTAAGGCATTTTGTTGAACTGGTTCCACGCCAGTTTTGTGGTCATGAAATAATCAATGCCGCACTTTGCCATAATCTGCGGCAGTGCGCCCGAATAGCCGAATACGTCCGGCAGCCAGAGGATGCGGTTGTCCACACCGAACTCTTCCTTGAAGAAACGCTTGCCGTACAGGAACTGACGCACCAGGCTTTCGCCGCTGGTCAGGTTGCAGTCCGCCTCAACCCACATACCGCCTTCGGGTTCCCAGCGTCCCTCCGCCACGCGCTGTTTGATCTGCTCATACAGCTCGGGGTAGCGCTGCTTCAGGAAGTAATACAGCTGCGGCTGGCTGGACATAAACTTGTAGTTGGGGTATTCGTCCATCAGTTTCAGCACAGTTGCAAAACTGCGGCACACTTTTTCCCGGGTCTGTGCAACAGTCCACCACCATGCCACGTCAATGTGCGTGTGACCAATGCAGCTTGCAATGACTTCCTCATGACCGGCAAGGTCGGTATAAAGTGCTTTTGCCAGATACCGGCGGGCAGCAGCAATGCTTTGATAGAAGCTCTCGTTATAAGGTGTGCGCAGGTCGATCAGATTGACAGCCTCGTTCAGCACGTTTTCCAGATCGCGGCGGGCTTTGCCGTCCTCTTCCAACCGGGGAAAAGCCTCCAGCGGCACAACCATATCGTAGTAAAGACCCTCAATTTCGGGGTCGATTTCCCGCAGGTCTACAATCAGGTTGAATTCGGTATGCAGGATTCCGGTGTAGGACTGCAATTCCAGACGGTACTTTTGACCGCCCTTGGCGCAGCGGTCCAGCAGGATGTCGCGGTGGTTCATATCCACGCCCTGTGTCACCTTGCCGTCCACAAACAGCAGGAACTGCGGGTTTTTGGCATCGTCCCACTCATCAATCTGGGTGCAGACGTGCATCCACAGCGGTTTTCCGTCCATTTCCTGCGGCACAGCCACATCCGCGCGGAACCAGTAATGCTTGTCCGGTCCGTACCAATGCATGGTGCGGCTGTCAAAGGGTTCAAACGGTGCAGGGTCTGCATCGGCATCTTCCGGGCGCAGGAAGTTGCCCGGCTTTATGAGCCAGTCGCTCGTTTCAAACTTCTGTTTTACAGAAAGCTTTTTCAGCTCATTGCAGATACCTGTGACGCGCTTGTCAAGAAAATCAATGGTGCGCATAGGTCTTTCCTTTCCCTCATAACGAGGCTTCCAGCAATTCAAAGCTGGCTGTTTTTTGCATTTTTGTTTGCGTTAGTGGAACGTATCTACACCGAAATCGTGGTATCAGCAAAATGTTATCCTGTGGCATCTCTTTGCCCCTTTAACATCAGAAAGAGTTCTTCTTGATATAGTCCAATACACGATCCACCGTGGTGAACGCCAGACCGGTCACGGTATCGGCACAGCCGTAGTACATCGCAATACGACCGGTCGCGGCATCCGTCAAGGTGGCGCAGGGGAAGGTCACGTTCGGCACGTCGCCTACACACTCATACAGCTCATGAGGAGCCAGCAGGTAATCCTTGCCGCGGTATTTTACCTTCCACGGCTCGTCAATATCCAGCAGAGCAGCACCAATGCGGTATACATAGCCGTTGCAGGTGTTGATAACACCATGGTAAATCAGCAGCCAGCCCTCATCGGTTTCAATGGGGATGGGGCCGGGGCCAATTTTCATGCTCTGCCATGCAGATTCATCGCCTTTTACAGCACCCATCATAAAGCGGTGGCGTCCCCAGTAAATCATATCTTCGCTCTGGCTGACAAAAATATCGCCGAAGGGGGTATGCCCGGTATCGCTCGGGCGGCTCATCATCATGTAGCGCCCCTGAATCTTGCGCGGGAAAAGGACACCGTTACGGTTGTACGGCAGGAAGGCATTTTCCAGCTGGTGGAATGTCTTGAAGTCATCCGTCCACGCAATGCCGATGGTGGGTCCGTGGTAGCCGTTGCACCAGGTCACATAGTATTTGCCGTCCATATAGCATACACGGGGGTCATAGCGGTATTCACGGGTTGTGACCTCCGGGTCGTCCCCTACCAGATGAATCGGGGTATCCTCAATATCCCAGTGCAGACCGTCCTTGCTGAAGCCTGCGAAAATATCCATGCTGATGGATAGGCTGTCGCAGCGGAATACGCCGGCAAAGCCATCCTTGAAAGGCACAACGGCGCTGTTGAACACGCTGTTGGAACGGGCGTTGCCGTCACGACCGATGATGGGGTTTGCATCATAGCGCCAGAAAGGGGTGCGGGTGTTTGCAGGCGGTTCCTGCCACGGAATATTGGGCAGTGCGCTGCCGATGATTTTAGCCATACTTGATTCTCCTTGTGTACTTAAAATAAATCGGGAGCGGGAACTCAGCGTTCCGCTCCCGAAGGTTTCCCTGCCTGCAGGGATAGTATTTGGATTTTTAAAGATTACTTATTGGTAGCCATGAAAGCGTCAACCTGGCTCTGTGCCTCAGCAACGATCTTGTCAAAGCCGGCAGCGCGCAGTTCTTGCATCATCTGGGGAACCATAACTTCGGGATCAGCCGTACCGGTCAGCAGCTCGCCCTTGTAACTGTCTCTTATACACATCTCCGAGCCCACGAGACCGTACTAGATCTCGTA
>OLIV01001196.1_pt1 | contig 13155 bp, 11 predicted proteins | sample 1601411 | NCBI WGS metagenome assembly OLIV01 (sample SAMN03922450, study PRJEB24848) | human gut metagenome | isolation source: stool sample | host: Homo sapiens | place: Germany | collected 2009-11 | reverse complement strand
CCCCTCCCCTACGGGATGATGGGGAAACATTCTGCGGCGGGGGACGGGCACTTCTCTGGCGCACCTTCCCTGATTTCCCCAAAAAGCGGACAGGCCCTCTGATATAATGGGAGAACATGGAAGGAGTGTGATGATATGAGCAGCTGGCACAGCAAGCCGCTGCCCCGGCTTTTGGAGGAATTGGACGCCCGCCCCGGCGGACTGTCCCAACACCAGGCGGAGGAGCGTCTGCGGCGCACCGGACCCAATGAGCTGGAACCGCCGCCGCAGGCAGGGCTTCTGGGGCGGCTCTTAGAGCAGATGCGGGACCCCATGATCCTGGTGCTGCTGGCCGCGGCGGCCCTGTCCCTGTGGGCCAGCGGCGGCGAGGACTGGCTGGATGCGGCCATCATCCTGGTCATCGTGGTGGTGAACGCCTGTATCTCCATCTCCCAGGAGGACAGCGCCGAGAAGGCCCTGGAGGCCCTGCGGAAGATGTCGGCCCCCCTGGCCAAGGTGGTGCGGGACGGGGCGCTTCAGCGGCTGGAGACCGACCGGCTGGTGCCCGGCGACCTCATCCATCTGGAGGCGGGGGACCTGGTGCCCGCCGACGCCCGGATTCTGGAGGCCGCCTCCCTCCAGGCCGATGAGAGCGCCATGACCGGCGAGTCCGTCCCCGTGTCCAAGGGGCTGCTGTCCGCCCTGCCGGAGGACACCCCCCTGGCGGAGCGGCACAATATGGTGCTCGCGTCCACCGTCATCACCCGGGGGCGGGCGGTGTGCGTGGTCACCGGCACCGGCATGGACACCGAGGTGGGCCGCATTGCCGGGCTGCTGCTGGGGGAGGGAGAGGGACAGACCCCCCTCCAGAAGAAGATGGCGGAGATCTCCAAGACCCTGTCCTTCGTCTGCCTGTGCGTGTGCGCGGTGATGTTTGGGGTGGGGCTGCTCCAGGGGCGGCCCATGCTGGACATGTTTCTCACCGCCGTCTCCCTGGCGGTGGCCGCCATCCCGGAGGGCCTGCCCGCCATCGTCACCATCGTGCTGGCCCTGGGGGTGGGGCGGATGGCGGACCGGGGGGCCATCGTGAAGAAGCTGCCCGCCGTGGAGACCCTGGGGTGCGCCGGTGTGATCTGCTCCGACAAGACCGGGACCCTCACCCAGAACCGGATGACGGTGCAGGAGGTGTGGATCCCCGCCGGAGGACGGCGGAGAGATGCGCTGCTGGCTGGTGCCCTGTGCAACGACGCGCGCCTGGAGTGGCGGGCGGGCGCGCCCGCCGCCCAGGGAGACCCCACGGAGGGGGCCCTGATCGTGGCCGCAGCCCGGGAGGGGCTGGACCGGAACAAGCTGGACGAGCAGTGGCCCCGACAGGAGGAGCTCCCCTTTGATTCCGGCCGGAAGCTCATGTCCACCATCCACCCGAGGCCGGAGGGGGGCTTCCGGGTGTTCGTCAAGGGTGCGCCGGACGTTCTGCTGGAACGCTGCGCAGCCGGCCCTCAGGGGGTTCTCACCCCCCGGCAGCGGGAGGGGATCCTCCGGGCCAACGAGGAGATGGCCGGGCGGGCTCTGCGGGTGCTGGGGGTGGCCTACAAGGATCTGGCCATGCTGCCCCGGGAGCTGAACAGCGCCGCTCTGGAGCAGGGACTCACCTTCGTGGGACTCATCGGCATGATCGACCCGCCCAGGCCGGAGGTGCGCACAGCGGTGGAGCAGTGCTACGCCGCGGGCATCAAGCCGGTCATGATCACCGGCGACCACAAGCTCACCGCCGTGGCCATCGCCCGGGAGCTAAACATCTACCGCCCCGGGGACCTGGCCCTGACGGGGGAGGATCTGGACTTTCTGCCCCAGGAGGTGCTGGAACAGGAGGTGGAGAAGTTCTCCGTCTATGCCCGGGTGTCCCCCGAGCACAAGATGCGTATCGTCAAGGCGTGGCAGGCCCGGGGAAAGGTGGTGGCCATGACCGGCGACGGCGTCAACGACGCCCCCTCCATCAAGTCCGCCGATATCGGCATCGGCATGGGCATCACCGGCACCGACGTCACCAAAAACGTGGCGGACATGGTCCTCTCCGACGACAACTTCGCCACCATCGTGGGCGCCGTGGCCGAGGGCCGCCGCATTTACGACAACATCCGCAAGGCCATCGGCTTCCTGCTGGCCAGCAACATGAGCGAGGTGCTGGGGGTGTTCTTCTCCGCCCTGCTGGGCTTCACCCTCCTCAACCCCGTCCATCTGCTGTTCATCAACCTCATCACCGACTGCTTCCCGGCCCTGGCCCTGGGCATGGAGCGCCCGGAGCCGGACATCATGCGCCGCCCGCCCCGCTCCGCCAAGGACGGCATCTTCTCCGGCGGCCTGGGCTTCGACATCGCCTATCAGGGCATCCTCATCACCGTCATCACCATGGCCTCCTACATCATCGGCCACTGCATGGAGGCGGGATGCTTTGAAATGCCCCGGGGCGTCTCCCCCCACGGCATGACCATGGCCTTTTTGACCATGAGCATGTGCGAGATTTTCCACAGCTTCAATATGCGCTCCCAGCGGCGCAGTGTGTTCACCCTCCGGGGCCACAACAAGGTCCTCTGGGCCGCTATGCTGGGCTCCCTGCTCCTGACCACCGTGGTGCTGGAGGTGCCGCCCATCGCCAACGCCTTCGGCTTCACCCCCGTCAGCTGGACGGAGTACGGCATCGCCCTGGCCCTGGCGGTGCTGGTGATCCCCATTGTGGAGCTGGTGAAGCTCATCCAGCGCAGACTGGGCAAGTAAACAAAACCGGCTCCGGCGCATCGCGCCGGAGCCGGTTTTCACATTCCAACAATTACCCCTGCCGCTCCAGGCAGGTCTGATAGGTGTCCCACAGGTCGTCGTTCATCTCCAGCACCATGCGGCCCAGGCGCAGGCCCGCCGCCGTCCGGGTGTGGCGATAAATGCCGCACAGCTCGTCCTCCTGACTGCACCGGCCATAGGCCAGCAGGGTCCGGGGGTCCTTCCTGGCCCACTGGCCCAGGGTCACCGTCTCCCCGCAGTAGGGGCACTGCACCTCCCTCATGGCCGGGTCCTCCTGGCCCTGGGCCAGGGAGGCATACACCCGCCCCTGCACCAGTCCGGCCGCCCGGTCCTGGGGATACTGCACATACCGCAGGCCGTATTCGTCCATGCACCCGTCCAGGTCCATCCGCCCGCAGATCTGCACGGTATTCCGCGCATCGTTCAGGGCGTCGTGGGCCCGGTCCGGGGTCAGCTTCAGCAATTCCATCGCCCGCTCCAGGGAGCATTGCCGGTCATCCCGCATGATCTCGTGGCCGAAGATCCGCTGCAAATCATAGCAGCAGGGCATCTCCGCGTCCATTCCGTGCATCAGTAGGTTATCCATCAGCACCGGGATGTCGTCCGGTCCCCAGGTACACAGGCAGCAGTCCTCCCCGCACCATTCCATGAACTCGGCATAGGCCCGGGGAAATTCCGGGGCCTTTTCCAGATCCTGTGCCCGGATCTTCGTCAGCTGCACCACGTCGCCGTTCATGTGGGGATAAAACCGGGGGCGGATGAAGGTCTTGAAGCTGCCGGTTTCCCGGAACCGCTCATCCAGCCGCAGGGCCCCGATCTCGATGATCTCCGAGTCGAAGAAAAACGGCTCCCGTATGGCGCTGTCCGGATTCAACGGCTGGTTCCACTCCAGGTCCAGAACGATATAGGAAAAATCAGCCACGTCTGGCAGCTTCCAGGGCCTTGCCCTTGCGCTCGGCCTCCCGGAACTCCTCCTGGGACTGGGCCATGGCCTGGGCCAGCAGCTGATCGGCCACGGACTTCAGGTCCATCTTCAGCACCCGGTCAATGACCTCCTGCTGCTTTTCCTGGTCCACGCCGTAGATGGTCATGCCGCAGGACAGGAACCGACGCAGCTTCTGCTCCATGGTGAAGCTCCGGTCGCACTTGCGGGCCATGAAGCTGCGCAGCATGCCGGAGGTAGCCAGCTCCAGCTCATAAAAGTCCTGCCGGGTATAGCCGGGATGCTCCTTCCCGAACAGCTCCACCAGCTTGTCCGTCACCACCTGATGTATATAGTTGGCGGTGGCCGCATAGGAGTACGAGGAGACATACAGCTCCCGCAGTCCCTCGGTCTTTTCGGCAATATACAGCTGGATGGCAGGCTCCACGGCGTAGAACATCACCGGGTCATAGTCCTTCCCCAGCAGCTCGTGCGTAACGGCGAACTGCTTTTCGTACATCCACTTGGTCAGCTTCAGCAGCAGCGCCTCCTTGTTGGCAAATACTGCAAAAAACGCGGACGGGGACATACCCGCTGCCTGCGCAATGGCGGCGGTGGTGGTCCGTTCATATCCGTTTTCCAAAAACAGCCTGATGGCTGCATAGGTCATCCGATTCTCTCTTTCGGCGACCTTGGGCTGTGCTCCTCTCGGCATAGCGTCCTCCTTTACAACCGTTTGAACGATTTTTCCATCCTGGCAGAGTATAATATTGTATATTAGCAACAAAGCTATACTACATTAAGGTTAGGGCTTCCTACCTGTTAAGTTAGTATTTTAACATATCTTTTATTGTTTTTCAATGGGCGACATAAAAATTTTAGAAATTGTTTTTCTGTGATATATTGTGCAGATTTCTGCCGATATGACCATATATTGTGGTACGCATGCCATGCGGCTGTCCGTGCTATACGGACAGGTTTTCTCCTTGTGTCGTCTGTTTCCAGTATATGACAGCACCCGCCGATTCCGTTGCGCGGAATCGGCGGGTGTATATACATATGAATCTACTGTCTGTCGGCGGTTATTTACTTGATGATCTCGCCTGCGGCTTCCTTGGCCCGGATCTCCTTCATGGCATCCTTATGGCTCAGGTTCACCCGGCCCTTCTCGTCGATCTCGGTGACCTTGACCCACATCATGTCGCCCACCTTGCAGGCGTCCTCCACCTTCTCGATGCGCTTGTCCGCCAGCTTGGAGATGTGTACCAGGCCGTCCTTGCCGGGAGCCAGCTCCACGAAGGCGCCGAAGGTCATCAGGCGCACCACGCGGCCATAGTACAGCTGGCCCACCTCGGGCACGAACACGATGTCGTCGATGCACTTCTTGGCGGCGTCGCAGCTGGCGGCGTCCACGCCGGCGATGAAGATGGAGCCGTCGTCGTTGATGTCGATCTTGGCGCCGGTGTCGGCCACGATCTTCTGGATGACCTTGCCGCCGGAGCCGATGACCTCCCGGATCTTGGAGGGATCAATGTGCATGGTCAGCATCTTGGGCGCGTACTTGCTGACCTCCTTGCGGGGCTCGGAGATGGCGGGCAGCATGATCTGATCCAGGATCTCGCACCGGGCGTCATAGGTGATGTCCAGGGCCTCCTTGATGATCTCCATGGTGAGGCCGTCGTTCTTCAGGTCCATCTGGATGGCGGTGATGCCCTTCTTGGTACCGCCCACCTTGAAGTCCATCTCGCCGTGGAAATCCTCCACGCCCTGGATGTCGATGAAGGTGGTGAAGGAGCCGTCGTCGTCCTGGATCAGGCCGCAGGAGATGCCGGCCACGGGGGCCTTGATGGGCACACCGGCGTCCATCAGGGCCAGCGTAGAGCCGCAGATGGAGGCCTGCGACGTCGAGCCGTTGGAGGACAGGACCTCGGAGACGACACGGATGGCATACGGGAACTCCTCAACGCTCGGGATCACAGGCAGCAGGGCCTTCTCGGCGAGGGAGCCATGGCCGATCTCGCGGCGGGAGGTGGAGCGGCTTGCTCTGGCCTCGCCGGTGGAGAACGACGGGAAGTTGTAGTGGTGGATATAGCGCTTCGTCTCTTCCGGATAGATGGTGTCGAGCTTCTGCGCGGCGGACAGTGTGTTGAGCGTGCAGATGGACAGGACCTGCGTCTGGCCTCTGGAGAACAGGCCGGAGCCGTGGACGCGCGGCAGAACGCCGACCTCGGCGTCGAGCGGGCGGATCTCGTCCATCTGGCGGCCGTCGACGCGCTTGCCCTCGAGCAGCCACTTCTTGACGACCTTCTTCTGCATCTTATACAGGCAGACCTCGATGTTGACGTCGAAGTCCTCATACTTTTCGGCGAACTTGTCGGCGAAATCGCGGCGGGCCGCGGTCAGGCGCTCCTCGCGGACGTTCTTGTCGTCGGTGTCGAGGGCATATTCGATCTGGTTCATGCCATAGGCGCACAGATTGTCGAGCAGGTCGTGGTTGACGGCTGCCTTTTCAAACGTGAACTTCGGCTTGCCAATGGTCTCGACGATGGTGTTGATGAACTTCACGACCTCCATGTTCGTCTCATGGGCGATGCGGATGCACTCGAGCACGATGCTCTCCGGGGCTTCCTTGGCCTCGGTCTCGATCATGACGACCTTCTCGAACGTGGAAGCGATGCACACGAAGCACTCGGAGGCGCTGCGCTGCTCGGCAGAGGGGTTGATGACGTACTGGCCGCCGACATAGGCGACGTTCGTCGTGGCGATCGGGCCGTTCCAAGGAACATCGGAGCAGGCCACGGAGATGGAAGCGCCCAGAGAGGCGACGATCTCAACGGGGTTCTCGTAGTCGTTGGCAAGGACGGTGCAGGTCACGACGACATCGTTGCGCAGCTCATCGTCGAAGAGCGGGCGCATCGGACGGTCGATGATGCGGCTGTTGAGGATGCCGCGCTCGGAGGGCTTGCCCTCGCGGCGGTTGAAGCTGCCGGGGATGCGTCCGACGGCGTACATTCTCTCCTCGAACTCGATGGTCAGCGGGAAGTAGTCGATGCCGGGCTTGGGATCCGGGGAGCAGGTGACGGTCGTGAGCACGACGGTGTCGCCGTAGCGGCAGATGCACTCGGCGTCGGCCAGCTCTGCGACCTTGCCGGTCTCGACGGTAAAGGGACGGCCGCCGATGGAAGTCTCAAACACATGGTGGTTGGGATACTGTTTTCTGGTGATCATGGTTTATCCTCCTGTCAGAATGAAGTTCCACGGGAGGTTTAGCACTTGAAGCCGCGGCCAAACGCGCGCTCGGCAGCGCCTTCAACTGCTAAACTTCGCTCCCGTGTGCGGGGAAATGCGGGGATGGGGAAATCGTGAAAATGGGCGGACCGCTGGCGGGCCGCCCATTGTTCGTGATTACTTACGGATGCCCAGACGAGCGATGATGGCGCGATAGCGGTTGATGTCCTTCTTGGCCAGGTAGTCCAGCAGGCTGCGGCGCTTGCCGACCATCATGAGAAGGCCGCGGCGGGAGTGATTGTCGTGCTTGTGCTCACGCAGATGCTCGGTCAGCTCGTTGATGCGGGCGGTCAGGATCGCGATCTGGACCTCGGGGGAACCGGTGTCGCCCTCATGGGTCGCATACTCGGCGATGATAGCGGTTTTCTTTTCCTTCTGGATCATGGGAATACTCCACCTTTCAAAAATATTGTCCAACGGCTAAGTCCGGGCGGGCGGAATGCTCCTTCCGGAGCGGTCTCCCAGAACTGAGCGCGTGGATGCACCGGCAAAATTACCAGCCGTAATATCGTAGCATAGAATGACGGAAAAGTAAAGGATTATTTTTCGTCCGCGTCGCTTTTCTGCGGGATCCCGGCGCTTTCCGGCGCGCGGAAATCCAGCGTGATGGAGGCAAGCTCCGTCTGCAGCGGGTGATAGTGCACACCGGCGGCGTCCAGCATGCGCTTTGAGGCACGGATGTTGGCTGTTTCGGCGTATTTGTCGGAAAAATAGATGATCTCCCGGATGCCGCTCTGGATGATGGCCTTGGCGCACTCGTTGCACGGGAACAGGGCCACATACAGCCGCGCGCCGCGCAGCACACGGCCGCCTGCATTCAGAATGGCGTTCAGCTCCGCATGGACGACATAGGGATACTTTGTCTCCGCGCCCTCGCGCTCCCACGGAAAGACGTCGTCGCTGCAGCTGCAGGGCAGACCGTTATAACCGGTGGAGAGGATGATGTTGTCCGGCGAGACGATGCAGGCGCCGACCTGCGTGTTCGGGTCCTTGCTGCGGCGGGCGGCCAGCAGGGCGACGCCCATGAAATACTCATCCCAGGAAATGTAGTCGGTTCGTTTCATCGCGGCTCCTTTCGGACGGGTCAGGCGAGAAAGCGCAGGGCCTTCACGCCGGTCAGGGCGAGCGTCACGAGCAGACCGGCAATGAGCACGCCGGCATAGATGGCGGGCAGAGCGCGCTTCAGCCGCATCTCCATCAGCGCGGCGACGAGGGCGCCGGTCCAGGCGCCGGTGCCGGGCAGGGGAATGGCGACAAGGATGCACAGACCGACCAGCTCGGATTTGCGCACACGGCTGCTCTTGCGGTCGGCGCGGCGCTCCAGCGAAACGGCAAGACGGCCGAGGCGGGGATAGCGCTTCATCCAGTGCAGGATCTTCCGCACGAACAGCAGCAGGAACGGGACGGGCAGCATATTGCCCAGCGCGCTTGCGGCGAAGGCCAACCAGGGATCCAGTCCCTGCGAGATGCCATAGGGGATGCCGCCGCGCAGCTCCACGACCGGCAGCAGCGAAATGAGGAACGTCATCACGCATTTGCCAAGGACGGTGCCGAACAGCCAATCGATCATCGTTTCAGCTCACCTTTCAGAAATGTACCCTCAGTATAGCATACGACGCGCCCGATTGCAAGAAAAATGCGGCCGCCCGCAGGCGTGCCGCTGAATGGTGTGCACAGACCAATGTAGCGGCGCTCAGTGAGCGCCCTGCGCACCTGCAGGTTTTGCGGTATAAATTCATTGGCGTAAGACTTCCAGACCTGTCATTGCGAGCCCCCGAAGGGGCTGCGGAAATCTTGTAATATAATAATGGAGAATAAAAGGCAAGCGTCGGCGACAGCGCAACCGGTTGCGTGAGATTGCCACGTCGGCTTGTGGCCTCCTCGCAATGACAAATCCGGTGGCCAGCGCCACAGAATCAATGCTGTACAGGCGTAGGCTTTTCTATGGCAGCGCATGGACGAGGATGCCGATGTTGCGGCGATAAATTTCGTCGAACTGGGAAAGCGGCAGCGGATTCGTGCCGAGACCGGCCTCGATCGTATAGCCGGGGCGGCGGAAGTCCTGCAGGAACCAGTCCTTATAGCCCGCAAAGCCCGAGGCGAACGGCGTGTCCTCCAGCCGGTAACCGCTGACTCGCGCCAGCCGCTCGCCGAGCTCCTGCGCACCGGGCGGCGCATAGTCCTGAAAGCGCCAGTAGATCTCTTCTCCCTGTGTGTGATAGGACAGCGTGACATCCGGCTGCACGGCGCGGGTCAGCGCTGCCATGGCCGCCGTCTCCGGCTGGTCGAGCGGCGAGGCCCCGACATAGTCCCGAGGGGCCGGGCCGGTGAAGCCGAGCGCGAATTTGTTTGTGCGCGCCTGCTCCCAGCCTGCGGGGTAGTTCAGATTGAGGTCCGTCCCCGTCAGATTCGCCTTCCAGCCGTCCGGGAACGGAATTTCCGGGAAGCCTGCCGCGATGCGCTGCGCTGCCTGATACTGTTGGCTGCCCGGCCGGATGGCCCCCGTGACGAGGTCGACGCCGTCCGGGTTCACCATTGGCACGAGCCACAGCGTTGTGCGCCGCCAGAGCTGCTGGGCATCCATGCCGAGGATGCGCCCCTCCGTCGCCACGGCATAGGCGTATTGCTCCAGAAACAGCAGCAGGACCGGTGTTGTGATCCACTCGTTCGCATGGTGGCTGGCGTTATAGAGCGCACAGCGCGGCCCCTGCCCGATGCGCAGGGCCGTGACGGGCCTGCCCCACGCCGTCCGGGCAATGCATTTCTGTGACAGGAACGGATAGCGCACGAGAAGTCCCTGCACGCAGATCTGCAGCAGCTCCGATGAAAACGGGACGTCCGTCGGCACGACGGGGAAGCCGTAGGGCACGTTCAGATATTGCCCCGGGATGAGCAGATTTGGGTTCTGGTTCGGATTGGCCGTCAGCATGGCGCGGACGGATGTGCCGCGCGCTGTGGCGATGCGGTAATAGGTGTCGCCGGGCTTGACCATATAGCGTTCATAGCCCAGCAGCAGCGGCGTGAGCCGCTGCATGGTCAGAATATCCTCCTGCCCGGACGGATACAGGCCCTCGCGCCGCTGGAATTCCTCCAGATCGGCGGCACCCGCCCGCCGCAGGGCAAGCTCGGTCAAGCGCATAGAAAATTCCCCCTCCGGGACATATCTATGCCGGAGGGGGAACATTCATGTGCAGCTTGTCAAAATAAGCTCCTTCGAACCTTTTCTCCGAAACTTTCGGCCGGGCGGTATTTTCGACAGTCCGGCAGTTGCTTCAGGAGTTCTCTTCCGGGGCCTCGGGAGTTTCGTTGTCCGCAAAGTCCTCTTCTTCCGCAGCGGGCTCGGCTTCCGGCTCCGTCTCAGGCTTGGCCTCGGGTTCGGCTTCGTCCTCAGGCTGCTCGCCGGCAAGCTTGGTCTTCGCGGCTTCCAGCTCCTGACGCAGGCGGTTGATGCGGCGGAACGACTGGGAGATGCGCTCACACAGCGGGTCGTACTCGGCGTCATCCGGCTCTTCATCCGTGACGTAGTCCTTGTAGTAGACCTTACCAAGCTGCGTGTAGCAGCGGCGGATCTTGTCCTGCTCCGCCAGAATGGCAAACTTCTTCTTGGAGATCAGCGCGACGAGACGCGCGGTCTGGGCTGCGCCGGCCGCAACGTGGACGGCCTTGCACTTCAGGGTTTCCATGGTTTCCTTCATAAAAGATCACTCCTTTGATTCTTCGGATGATTCGGTTTCCTCAGATACTTCATCCTCCGGCTCAGATGCTGCATCTTCCGGTTCGGCGGTTTCCTCCGGCTGCACCTCTGCGGCCGTGGCAGCGGCGGCTTCGGCGGCTGCCACGCGGTTGACCTGCATCTTCGCGGGATCGTGTCTGACAAAGATGGCCTGATACAGCAGGATGCCGAGCGACAGCAGCATGGTCACGGCTGCGAGCAGCTGGCTGACACGGACCGAGCCGAGCCACAGGCTGTCCGTGCGCAGGCCCTCGATGACCATGCGTCCTGCGCCGTACCATGCGAGATATGCAAGGAACATCTGACCGTCGAATTTGCGCTTCTTTGACAGGAAGTGCAGCACGACAAAGCCGGTCAGGTTCCAGACGGACTCATAGAGGAACGTCGGGTGGAAATACTGCAGCGCACCGTTCTCAACCAGGCCCATGCGAAGGAAGCAGGTCGTCATGCCGCCGTGGGCCTCACGGTTGAAGAAGTTGCCCCATCGGCCGATGGCCTGCCCGAGCAGCAGACCGATGCCGGTCAGGTCGAGGAAGGGAAAAATTTTGAGCTTCCGAACACGGGTATAGATCAGCATGCCGAGCACCGCGCCGATGACGCCGCCGTAGATGGCAAGACCGCCGCTGCGGATGTCGAGGAAGCGGTACCACGGAATGCCGGGGCCAAAGAACTGGTTCCATTCGAACACGACATAGTACAGGCGCGCGCCGACGATGGCGGACGGCAGGCAAATGAGCACGAGATTGAGAATGTCGTCCTGCGTGACGCCGAACTGCTTGGCCCGGCGCAGGCAGTACGTCACGGCGAGCAGCACGCCGATGGCGATGATGACGCCGTAGAATTTGATCTCGAAGTTTGTTCCCGGGATGCAGAAGCCGTCGGGCGGATCAATGCCCTCAATGCCGAGCCCGGGGAAGCTGATGGGACTGGTTAAGAAGATGTTCATGCGGATTCCTCACTTTCATTGGGAAGAATGATGCTGAGCGCGGCGCGCTCCGGGCGGATGACCTGCCGGATGAATTGCAGCACGTCCTCGGGCGTGACGGAAGCGTAGGCCTCCGGGAAGGAGAAGTAATCCACGCCGTCGAAGTGGTAGGCACACATACGGTAGCACACACTTTCAAAGCTGTCAAGGTCGCGGGTGCGGCGGCCGAGCGACGAGCGGATGAGCCGGTCAAACAGCGCGCGGTCAAAGCCCTCGCGGGACAGACGCTGCGCCTCGTCCAGAATGGCGCGGAGCACGGCGTCCGGGTCGCGGCTGTCGCCGCCCGCGCTGAACAGGCAGGCATCGCGCACGCTCTCATATCCGGCGGAAAAGTCCGAATTGATGAGGCCCTCGTCATACAGGCGCGTGTAGAGCGCCGAGGATTCGCCCACGAGAATTTCGGCAGCCAGATCGCCAATGATCTCACGGCGCATGGACTCCAGCCCGCGGGCGGGCGGCTCACATTTGAAGCCGAGGCAGAACGTCGGCATGGCGATCTCCATATGCCGGACCGTGCGCTTTGTCGGGCAGGTCATGGCCTCGGCCGGGCCGTAGTCCCGCACGGGGACCGGCTCCGCGTGGGCGTTTGCGGATTCCGCACGGGCGATCTCCTCCACCAGCGCAGGGTCGACATCGCCCGTCACGCAGAGCATGAGATTTGCGGGCGCGTAGAATGCCGCATGGCAGTCCTGCAGGACCTGCGGGGTGATCTCACCGATGGATTCGACCGTTCCGGCGATCGGAACGCGGATGGGGTGATGCGCGAACATCGCGCCGAACAGGTCCTCATAGGCGCGGGAGTCGGCGCTGTCCTCATACATGCGGATCTCCTGGGCGATGATGCCGCGCTCCTTTTCCACGCTCTCAGCCGGGAACCACGGCGTGAGCACCATGCGCAGCAGAATACGGAGATTTTCGGAAAACTGCTCGGTGCAGTCGAAATAATAGGCCGTCATGGCATAGCCGGTGAAGGCGTTCGGATAGCCGCCGTGGGCCGCGAAGAGGTTCATCGCGTTGTCCTCCGGCAGATCGAACATCTTGTGCTCCAGATAGTGCGCCACGCCATCCGGCGTGCGGCAGGGGATGCCGCCGCGCGTGAAGGACGTGTCGACGGAGCCGTAGTCCACGCCGAGGAAGGCGTAGCTGCGGGCAAAGCCGGGCTTCGGGACGACGCGGAGGAGCAGACCGTTTTCAAGCCGCTGCTCCCAATAGCGCTCACCGAGGCGCGGGAATTCATGCAGTGTCATGCTTCGTCTCCCTTCAGGAAATAGATCGTGTCCGTGGTGATGCGCCGGGCTGCGCGCACGACATCCCCGACCGTCAGGGCGGGGAGCTTCTGCAGCATGGTCTCGGGGTCGTCGCACGGCTCGATGGACATGCCGATATACCAGTCGTCGAGCGCGGCGGGCGTGTCCAGCCCGGCGCGGACGGCGGAGATCAGCGAGCGGCGGG
>OLIV01001192.1_pt1 | contig 13209 bp, 8 predicted proteins | sample 1601411 | NCBI WGS metagenome assembly OLIV01 (sample SAMN03922450, study PRJEB24848) | human gut metagenome | isolation source: stool sample | host: Homo sapiens | place: Germany | collected 2009-11 | reverse complement strand
TATGTGCAGATGAAGCCATATATGCCGGATGCAAAGAAATCATACCTTACGATAAAACAGCTTTCAAGCCTTTACTGCGCGGACCACAGTGATGATGAGATTGAGCAGATGCCTAATCTTTTCCGCCACTCCGCGAGGCTGCTTCAAAAGCTGGCGCACTCAAGGCGCTATGCTGACTGCATTTTGAGATATTATATATACGATATTAGTGAAAAAGAGGAGTCGCAGTTTTCTGCGGTTACGATAGAACTGCCTGACGGCACATATTTCATTTCCTACAGTGGTACAGACCATTCCATTGTCGGCTGGAAGGAAAACTTTAATCTAAGCTATCTCGATGAGACACCGGGACAGAACAAGGCGAAAAAATATTTAAAGCAGGTGGCAGCATATATATGCAATGATGATAGGGTCATAAATGAAAAAGCCGTAAATGATAAAGCTTTAGATGATGAAAATATCAACAATAAAAGCATCAATACAAGAAAGCTGTGGATAGGCGGGCACTCAAAGGGTGGAAATCTGGCAGTGTTTGCCGCCATGCATGTGGATAAAGAGGTGCAGGATGTCATTATTAAGGTGTTTAATTTTGACGGGCCGGGCTTCAATCACAAGATGATATATACGGCAGGCTACAAAAGAATTTTTGACAGAATAGAGACATTTCTGCCGCAGTCGTCTATTGTTGGCTTATTGCTTGAGCATGTGGACAATTATGAGGCGGTAAGAAGCCGTAATTCGGGGCCGCTGCAGCATGATGCTTTTTCATGGGAGATAATGGGCGGAAGTATCATAAAGGCGGATGGGCTGGACAAAAACAGTGTGCGCCTTGACAAGACACTCAGAAACTGGATAGGAAGCATGGATGAGGCGCAGCGAAAGCAGTTTGTAAATGTGCTTTTTTCAATAGCATCGGACTCCAATTTTGAGAACCTTGACCAGATGTCATTTAAGCAGCTCATTGAGATGATAAAGGCTGCCGATGAGCTGTCAAAGGCTGACTGGAGCATGCTTAAGGATACAGTAAGACTCCTGATTTCTGCCGGTGTCGGCGTGGTCAGGGATGAAAAGGAGAAATAAATGTTAAATCAGTTTTCAAGAACACAGCTTTTGCTTGGAAAAGAGGCGATGGATAGGCTAAAGGGCGCAAGAGTCGCAGTATTTGGAATAGGAGGAGTGGGCGGATATGTCTGCGAGGCACTAGTCAGAAGCGGCGTGGGAGCGATTGACCTTATCGATGATGACAAGGTGTGTCTTACAAACCTAAACAGGCAGATAATTGCAACCCGAAAGACCATAGGAAAATACAAGACAGATGTGATGGAGGAGAGGATTCATGATATTAATCCTGATGTCAGTGTCGTGACGCACAGGTGCTTCTTTTTGCCGGAAAATGCTGATGAATTTCCGTTTGAAGAGTATGATTATATAGTTGACGCGGTTGATACGGTCACAGCAAAGATTGCGCTTGTCATGAAGGCACAGGAGAAAAATGTCCCTATCATAAGCAGCATGGGAGCGGGAAATAAGCTGGATGCAAGTGCATTTAAGGTGGCTGATATATATAAGACCAGCATGTGTCCTCTTGCAAAGGTCATGCGCCGTGAGCTTAAAAAACGTGGCGTGAAAAAGCTCAAGGTGGTATACTCTGAGGAGAAGCCTACAAGACCGATAGAAGATATGTCTATAAGCTGCAGAAGCAACTGCATCTGCCCGCCGGGTGCCGAACACAAGTGCACAGAGCGCAGGGATATTCCCGGAAGCCTTGCATTTGTACCATCAGTGGCAGGACTTATCATCGCGGGCGAGGTGGTACAGGACATAGCCTTTGACAGGGTATGATGAAGAATACAATTATGAAAAGAGAGGAATAAAAATGCCAGTATTTGATTTTAGCGATGCACCGGTAGCAAACGAGCATCCGGAGTGTACATATGAGACATTTCATTCGACAGAGACAAAGGCATCGGCCGATAAACCGATTGTTGTGATAGACAATAAGCAAAAGGAGTGGGCGCATCATGCGCTCGGTATGTTTACAAATCCGATAAAGCGTACATCCTTTGAATTTGAGGATGGTGACGTGGTAATCAGTGCAGATATCCTGCGCATTGATTCCCGCTTCGTTAGCCTTTTTAAGTGGCTTGGCGAAAATCACATAAAAGTACAGCTTTCAGGAGCCAATACACCTGACGGATACGCAGTATACAGGGTGAGGGAGGTGTCTCTCGGCAGAGGCACAAAGCTGTCTGCAGAGGACGGATTCCTGCAGTATATGATGGAAAGGCTTTTTGCCAGCACCATGCCTGAGGATGAACCTGACCTCGATGATTACGAGGAAGAGGGCGACAGCATGAAGCTCACCAGTATACAGAGCATCACAGATTTCATGACATGTGCAGGCCGTACACTGCCTGACAATATACTGCTGTGGGCCAGAAGAAATCTGGCAGTTGCGCGTTCAAGCGAGGTATCACCTGAGGAGAGACGCCATGCGCAGAGAGCACTTTCCATCATGATGAATATCCAGTGGAAGGGAAATTACTTTGAGGCAATTGACCCTGTGGAGGCAAGGCGCATACTCGATGAGGAGCTCTATGGCATGGAGAGCGTGAAGCAGAGAATCATTGAGACCATTATCCAGATAAACAGGACTCATACACTTCCTGCCTACGGACTGCTGCTCTGTGGACCGGCAGGAACCGGAAAGTCACAGATTGCATATGCTGTTGCACGTATACTCAAGCTTCCATGGACCACACTCGATATGAGCTCCATAAATGATGCAGAGCAGCTCACAGGAAGCTCAAGAATCTATTCAAACGCAAAGCCGGGAATCATTATGGAGGCATTTTCACAGGCGGGAGAGTCAAATCTTGTATTTATCATCAATGAGCTCGACAAGGCCTCAAGCAAAAACGGCAACGGAAATCCGGCAGATGTGCTTTTGACACTGCTTGACAATCTGGGCTTTACAGACAACTATATGGAGTGTATGGTGCCGACCGTCGGAGTATATCCGATTGCAACAGCCAATGATAAATCCCAGATTTCTGCACCGCTTATGTCACGTTTTGCGGTGATTGATATTCCGGACTATACCGATGAAGAGAAGAAGGTCATCTTCCAGAGATTTGCCCTGCGCAAGGTATTTGAGCGAATGGGAATGAAGGAGGAGGAGTGCGTTCTCACAGAGGACGGACTTGATGCAGTGATTAAGCTTCACGAGAACACATCGGGCATAAGAGATCTCGAGCAGGCTGCAGAGCATCTGGCAGCAAATGCACTTTATCAGATAGAGGTTGATAAGGTAAAGCAGGTGGTATTTGATGCTGAGGCTGTTTTTGAGCTTTTAGGCTAGATGGATATGATTACGGATACAGGAAATGTTACGAAAATAAAAGGAGATTGTCAGGATGAGAGAATTTGGAAAATCCAGAAAATTAGATAATGTGCTTTATGATGTTAGAGGACCGGTGGTGGATGAGGCGGCCCGCATGGAGGAAAACGGCACAAATGTGTTGAAGCTCAATATAGGAAATCCTGCGCCGTTTGGCTTCAGGACACCTGATGAGGTGATATATGATATGTCTCGCCAGCTCACGGACTGTGAGGGGTATTCCAACTCCAAGGGACTTTTTTCTGCAAGAAAAGCAATCATGCAATATGCACAGCTCAAAAAGCTTCCTAATGTGACGGTTGAGGATATCTACACCGGAAACGGAGTCAGCGAGCTTATAAACTTAAGCATGTCAGCGCTTCTTGACAATGGTGATGAGGTGCTGGTGCCGGCACCGGACTATCCGCTTTGGACAGCCTGCGTTACACTTGCGGGAGGCACGGCAGTGCACTATATCTGTGATGAGCAGTCAGAGTGGTATCCGGACATAGAGGATATCAAAAAGAAGATTACAGACAAGACAAAGGCAATCGTAATAATAAACCCTAATAACCCTACGGGAGCGCTCTATCCAAGGGAGGTGCTGCAGCAGATAGTTGATGTGGCAAGAGAGCACGAGCTCATGATTTTTTCGGATGAGATATATGACAGACTTGTGATGGATGACTATGAGCATGTGTCTATTGCGTCGCTTGCACCGGACCTCTTCTGTGTGACCTTCAGCGGTCTTTCTAAGTCACATATGATAGCAGGTTATCGTATCGGATGGATGGTTTTAAGCGGCAACAAGGCGCTCGGAAAGGACTATATCGAGGGTCTCAACATGCTCTCAAACATGCGTCTTTGCTCGAATGTTCCGGCGCAGTCGATAGTGCAGACAGCATTAGGCGGATATCAGAGTGTAGGCGAGTATATTGTGCCGGGCGGACGAATCTATGAGCAGAGAGAGTACGTTTACAAGGCATTAAACGATATACCGGGAATTTCGGCAGTAAAGCCAAAGGCAGCATTTTACATATTCCCAAAGATTGATACTGCAAGGTTCAACATCACAAACGATGAACAGTTTGCACTCGATCTGCTTCGTGAGAAGAAGATACTTATCATCCACGGCGGCGGCTTCAACTGGGATAAGCCGGATCACTTCAGAGTGGTATATCTGCCTCGAACAGAGATATTAAAGGATGCCACAGGCAAGCTTGCAGACTTTTTGGCTTCATATAAGCAGAAATAATTATTGGCATAGATAATTATAAAACATATGATATAAAACATATAATATATAAGCTCCGGCACAGAAAAATTTTTGTTCTGACCGGAGTTTTTATATTATGCTGTAATATTTTTTAAAAGTAACCTACCTGTAACTTTACATAATGTATTATACACTTGTATCGCGGGGCGGCTGTACTTTAGATGGCAGACCGCATAGCACTCAAAAATGCATAGAGAAGAAAAGGAGAATTAAATGGAACTGCTTAGAGTAGAACACTTATCAAAAATATACGGAGCCGGAGAAAATCAGGTCAAGGCTTTGGACGATGTGTCATTGAGCGTGGAAAAGGGAGAGTTTGTGGCAATTGTCGGGGCGAGCGGCTCCGGAAAATCCACACTGCTTCATCTGCTTGGAGGTGTTGACAGACCAACAAGCGGAAAGGTGTATATAAACGGCACTGATATTTTTGCAATGAATGATGATGAGCTTGCCATATTCAGAAGAAGACAGGTAGGCATCATTTATCAGTTTTATAATCTGATACCTATATTAAATGTCGAGGAAAACATGGCAATCCCGATGGAGCTTGATGGAAGAAAGGTGGAAAAAGCACAGATGGATGACATGCTTTTGCGCCTTGGACTTACAGAGAGACGTACTCATCTGCCAAATGAGCTATCAGGAGGACAGCAGCAGCGCACATCTATAGGAAGAGCCCTGATTACGAGACCGTCTATAGTGCTCGCGGATGAGCCGACCGGAAACCTGGATACCAAAGCCAGCAACGAGATTATGCATCTCTTAAAGACCTCAAACCGTGAGCTCAACCAGACAATCATTATGATTACACACAATATGGAGCTTGCAAAGGCGGCTGACCGCACAATAATGATAGAGGATGGTAAAATCAGATGAATTTGATGAAGACACTCACATTAAAAAACTTAAAGCTCAACAGGAAAAGAACTATTGTCACGATAGTCGGAATAATTCCTGCAACAGCGCTTTTGTCGGCGCTTGTCACACTTGTGTCAAGCTTTCAGTACAGTATGATTGAATACCAGAAGCAAAAAGACGGTGACTTTCATGTGAAATTTTCGAATGTGAAAATGTCTGAGCTTTCGGAGTTTAAAAACAACAGAAATATTGAAAGCACATTTGAGACAATGGGAATGGGCTTTGCAAAGCTAGACGGCTGCAAGAATGAGGATAAGCCGTATGCATATGTCATGGCAACAGATGAGGCCGGCTTTGAGAGAGGCTGCTTTAACCTGATAGAGGGCCGCATGGCAAAAAATGAGGATGAGATAGTCATTCCAAGGCACTTAAAGACAAACGGACGAATCGACATAAAGGTGGGAGATGAGATAACACTGGATGTCGGAAAGCGATATGATTCAAACACTGAAAGTGTCATATCGGAAAACAGCGCATATGAGCATGAGGCAGAGACACTTACCGATACTGTGACAAAGCACTACAAGGTGGTAGGCATCATGGAAAGACCGGGCTATGGAATGGAGGACTATAGTGCCGCCGGATATACATTTGTCACATACTCTGATGAACTGGCAGCAATTGATAACGGCACAAAGAGTGAGGTAAGCGAAGCTGACACTACACTCACAGTGTACAGCAGATACACTCAAAAGGCTTTAAGAAACAAGGATGCTGTGACTGCTGATATAATTGGTGTGGATGAAAAGCTGTTTGAGAAAGCAAATAATTCATCTGTTGAAATGTCTGCTGAGGAGAGTGACAGGTTTCTTAAAGAGATGGAAAATGCAAAATATGATATATATATGAATGGATACCTTATAAGCTATGAGTGCGTTTTCCCGATTGACGGTTCATTTAAAGCACTGTTTACAGTGGCCGCTGTTGTGGCTTTGATAATCATACTGACATCAGTGTACTGTATCAAAAACAGCTTCAACATATCAATCACTGAAAAAATCAGACAGTATGGCATGCTTGCAAGCGTGGGTGCTACGAGGCGCCAGATAAAAAGCAGCGTTAAGACAGAGGCAGCAATGCTTGGAGTGGTTGGTATTCCTGTAGGTACCATGAGTGGTATTTTGGCATCGCTTATACTTGTCAAGGTAGTAAATGCGCTGTCAGCAGGCTGGCTTAACGTTGCTTTGAGCTTTCACACATCACTGCCTGCACTTATTCTTGCTGTGATACTGAGTATAGCAACCATTTATTTCTCAGCAACAGGCAGTGCAAGAAAGGCTGCAAAGGTCACACCGCTTGAAGCAATAAGAAACACAAAGGAGATTAAAATAAAGTCATCAAAGCTTAAGACACCGGCGATTATAGGCAGAATCTGGGGTATCGGAGGTGTTATCTCATATAAGAATATAAAGAGGAACAATAAAAAGTACAGAACCACAGTGACATCCATTGTCATCTGCTCAGTAACCTTTATTGTGATATCATACTTTATGTCTATGGCATTTAGCGTTGTTGGGATGTCATATGCATCAGCAGATTACAATATTGGAATAAATATGTCATGTAAAAAAGACATTGATATTGAAAAGTTCTCTAAGCTTTTGAGTGGCATTGAAGGAGCTGAGGATTATCTGGTTGGAGCAGGCTATGATTTCGATGTCAGTAAGCCGGAGTATACAAAGGAATATGGAGAGTATTGCAGGCAGGTTTATGACAACAGTGAGGATGTCTCACAAATGTTTTTAATCACAGTTTTGGATGACAAATCGTATGATAAGTATGCGTCTGACGCAGGCATAAAAAATGCAGCTGCAGGAGCAATTCTTGTGAATAAATGCACATTTGATGTGTATAATGAGAATAGCTCTAAATATGTCAAAAAAGAGATGGAGCTGTACAAATATAAAGCAGGAGATACAATCGAGTGTGGCTACAATGTGTATGATGATGCTTCTTCTGATGACAATGCAGCAGAAGGCAATACAGAAAGCAGCACAGAGGATAATAATGCCGTGGAAGGTGGTACTGAAATCAGCACAGAGGATAACAATGGATACGTTGACGAGGAAACAATAAATAACGGAGTCAGAAAGACTGTGGATGTAACTATTGCAGGTGTCACAGACAAGGTACCAATAGGTTATAAGGGCTACAGCAACACGCTTTTGTTTATGAACCAAAAAGGCTTTGAAAGCCTATGGGGTGACGGCAAAAACGGTAATGAGATTAAACCGGGATATGCGTCATATTCGGCATATGTGGTTGCAGAAAATGCAGATGAATATCAGGATACATTCGAAAAGGAGACGGAAGAAAATCCTGAGTATTCGCAGATTAGTTTTTATGTCAGCAATCTGGATAAGGAGATGCGCGATGAAAAGTCACTCTTTACACTGCTTGGAGTATTTGCATACGGACTTATTGTAGTCATTGCCTTAATAGGAATCACAAATATCATCAATACGTTAAGTACTGGAATGGAGCTTAGAAGCCGCGAGTTTGCCACATTAAGAAGCATTGGAATGACAGATAAGCAGTTTGTGGGAATGGTCAGACTCGAGAGTGTGTTTATATCTGTGAAGGCGCTTGTAATAGGAGTACCGCTTGGTATTTTAATAAGCTATCTCCTATGTGTTATGATGAACAGGATGGATGATGCAATCATTTATGAGCTGCCGTATAAAGCAATTATATTGTGTATAGTGGTTGTAATAATGCTGATTTATGCTATCATGAAACTATCAATGACGAAGCTTAGACACAATAACATTATTGAGACAATCAAGAATGAAAATCTGTAGGAAATGCGGGAGCTGATATGAAAAAAATACTTCTCATAGAGGACAATAAAGGAATAACAGAGGGACTGTGTGATACCTTTACAGAACCTGAATATGAGCTTTTGACAGCAGGCAATTTAAAGGAGGCTGGGGCGCTTTTGAGTGAGCACCCCGGCCTTGTGCTGCTTGATGTGTCGCTTCCGGATGGGAACGGCTTTGATTTTTACAGCGAAAGGCTGGAAAAAGAAAAAACACCGGTGATTTTTCTTACCGCAAGGGATGAGGAAAATGATATAGTAAAGGGACTTGAGCTTGGAGCGGAGGATTACATCACAAAGCCTTTTTCAGTAAGAGAGCTTGTGGCGAGAGTAAACCGCGTATTTTTACGTACGAAAAGTGATGACAGCTCATCTGTCATACACGCAGGAAGCATAAGCTATGATTTGGACAAAAAGGAAGCAAGAAGGGCTGGACAGGTGATTGCTCTTTCAAGTCTTGAAAACCGCATACTTGATCTGCTTTTTACCAATCACGACAAGGCTGTGTCCAGAAATGCCGTGCTTGACTGTATCTGGGAGGCAACAGGCAACGATGTCTATGACCATACAGTGACTGTCTATATGAAGCGCATCAGGGCAAAGCTTGGTGAGGATGTGATAAAGACTGTGAAGGGAATCGGGTATCGTGTTGATTCAGATGAAGCTCTTTAAACAGTATCGGCCGACAGAGCCGGTTTCCGGGGGAAAGCATGAGAAAGAAGAAATATAATTTAGAGAACAGAAAACATTTTGTGTATTATGCAATAATATATACATGTATATGTGTGACGGTTATGGCTTTTACCGTCTTTTTTCAGTACAGGGCGTATACAAAAAACTATAACATCACAGTGGCTAAGCTATGTGCACTCATTCATGAAAAATATCCCGATGTATCAGATGGCAGTATAGCCGCGATTCTAAATGACAGCAGCTTCGATAGCGATTATACAAATTTAAAAAGCGCAGAGACGCTCTTAAAAAAATACGGCATTGATATGGAAAAGGATTCTGCGGTTTTGTCAAATGAAAAAGCGCTAAAAGGAGCGCTTTGGCTAGACATATTTCTTGTTGTGCTTTTTGCAGGGGGCTTTTGCCTTTACATTGTGCTTATAAGATTTAGCTTTAAAAGACAGGTCAGACAGGCTGCGGATTATCTGCGTCGCATAAATCAGGGAGACTACAGACTTGTTATGGCAGATAGCACAGAGGGAGAGATTTCTATACTAAAGGGAGAGCTTTACAAGACAGCAATCTATTTGAGGGAGTCTGCGGAAAATGCAAAGGCAGACAAGCTTTTGCTAAAGGATGCGCTTTCTGACATATCGCATCAGCTTAAGACACCGCTCACATCACTTTCGATAAATCTGGAAAATCTGGAAGGAAATCCTGATATGGCACCTGAAAACAGAAGCAGGATAATGCGCAGGGCAAAGCGTGATGTGGATAATATATCGCATATGGTGCAGGCTATCTTAAAGCTTTCAAGGCTTGAAGCGGATGTTGTGGAGTTTGATGAGAAGGATACGCTGCTGTCTGAAATTGTGTCTGAGGCAGCTGACAATGTTATGGCACTTTGCGATTTGAGAGACATAAGGCTGTCCATAGATGAAGGCTCTGATAAGGATGCCTGTATACATGCTGATGCATACTGGCAGTGTGAGGCCATTACAAACATAGTAAAAAATGCAGTAGAGCACGCAGAGAGTGAGGTAAAGATAGGCTTTTACAGGTATGAGATGTATGCAGAGATAACAGTGCAAAACGATGGAGAAGCCATAAGTGATGAGGACAAAAAGCATATTTTTACGCGTTTTTACAGCGGCAGCGGACAGCCGGCAGACAGCATCGGCATAGGACTTTCGCTCGCGGAAGCAATTGTGCGTCATGACAATGGATATATCCTTGTGGAGGATTGTAAAAAAGATGTATTAAATGAAAAAAATGAATGCAGTGGCACACGCTTTGTGGTAAGATATCTGTGATAAGTTGAGAAAAATTATCAATAAATACACTAGGAAGCGATAAAATGACACTAAAAGAACTTGGCATAGGACAGAGTGCCAGAATACTTACAGTAGGCGGTGAGGGCGCACTGCGCCAGCATTTCCTGGATATGGGACTGATCCAGGGGACAGAGGTGACAGTTGTAAAATATGCGCCAATGGGGGATCCCATTGAGCTGAGGATCCATGGGTATGAGCTGACCATCCGGCTGGAGGATGCGGAGAACATTGAGATCAGCGAGCCCCACCAGCCGGTGGATGTACAGAAGAAATCACAGAAAACAGAAAAACATCATCCGGGCTATGGAGAGGGAGGAAAATTCCATAACCGGAAGGAGGAAAATCCTCTGCCGGAGGGAGAGACCCTGACCTTTGCCCTGGTGGGGAATCAGAACTGCGGAAAGACCACGCTGTTCAACCAGCTGACTGGATCCCGGCAGCATGTGGGCAATTTCCCAGGCGTTACAGTAGACCGGAAGGACGGTGTGATCCGCGGCTATGACAATACGCTGATCACAGACCTTCCCGGGATCTATTCCATGTCTCCGTACAGCAGCGAGGAGATCGTCACCAGGGAATTTGTGATCCAGACAAGGCCCAAGGGGATCATCAATATCGTGGATGCCACCAACATCGAGAGGAACCTGTATCTGACCATGCAGCTGCTGGAGCTGGGGATCCCCATGGTGGTGGCCTTAAATATGATGGACGAGCTCTGGGAAAACGGCGGTTCTGTCCTGGTCAATGAGATGGAGGAGGCCCTGGGCGTTCCGGTGATCCCCATTTCCGCCGCCAAGGGAGAGGGGATCGAGGAGCTGGTCCGCCATGCAGTCCATGTGGCCAGATACCAGGAGAAGCCTCTGGAGATGGACTTCTGTAAAAAGGAGGAAGGGATCCACCGGGGGATCCATGCGGTCATGCATCTGATCGAGGACCATGCGGCCCAGGCACAGATCCCGGTGCGGTTTGCGGCCAGCAAGGTGATGGAGGGCGATGAAAAGATCCTGGAGCGGCTGAAGCTGACGGACAATGAGAAACGGATCCTGGATGAGATCGCCAGACAGACTGAGGAGGAGACTGGAATGGACCGGGCGGCCGCAGTGGCCCAGATGCGGTTCGACTACATCGGAGAGGTCTGTTCCGAGACAGTGATCAAGCCCAGGGAGAGCAGGGAGCGTACCAGAAGCCGCCAGATCGACCGGTTCCTGACGGGAAAATATACGGGGATCCCGGCCTTTATCGGGATCATGGGGCTGGTATTCTGGCTGACCTTCAATGTGGTCGGCGCGTTTTTACAGGGAATCCTGGAGACGGGGATCGAAGGGCTGACCGCCATGGCAGACACGGCTATGACAGCCGCAGGCGTCAACAGCGTGGTCCAGTCCCTGGTCATCGACGGGATCTTTGGCGGCGTGGGCGGCGTTCTGAGCTTCCTTCCCATTATCGTAACACTGTTTTTCTTCCTGTCGCTGCTGGAGGACAGCGGCTATATGGCCAGAGTCGCCTTTATCATGGATAAGCTCTTAAGAAAGCTGGGTCTTTCCGGACGGAGCATCGTCCCCATGCTGGTGGGCTTCGGCTGCACGGTGCCGGGAGTCATGGCCAGCCGGACCCTTCCGTCGGAGCGGGACAGGAAGATGACCATTCTCCTGACGCCGTTTATGAGCTGTACAGCCAAGCTTCCGATCTACGCCTTCTTTACAGAGGCTTTTTTCCCGGAGCACCAGGCTCTGGTGATGATCGGGCTTTATGTGCTTGGGATCTTCATAGGGATCCTCATGGCACTGATCTTTAAAAAGACCTCCTTTAAGGGAGAGGCCGTGCCCTTTGTGATGGAGCTTCCCAACTACCGGATGCCGGGAGCAGCCAATGTGGGCCATCTTCTGTGGGACAAGGCGAAGGATTTTCTCCAGCGTGCCTTTACGGTGATCTTCCTGGCTACCATTGCCATCTGGTTCCTTCAGAACTTTGACACGGGCTTTAACATGGTGGCGGACTCCCAGGACAGCATCCTGGCTCTTCTGGCGGGCGTGCTGGCCCCGGTATTCCTGCCGGTGGGCTTTGGGGACTGGCGGATCGTCACAGCCTTGATCTCCGGCTTCATGGCCAAGGAGAGCGTGGTCTCGTCCCTGACGGTGCTGTTTGGAAGCATGGAGGCGCTTCAGGGAACCCTTACGGTTCCGGGAGCCGTTTCCCTGCTGGTTTTCTGCCTTCTTTATACGCCCTGCGTGGCGGCCATCGCCTCGGTGAAGCGGGAGCTGGGCGGAAAATGGGCGGCTGCTATGGCGGCCGGCCAGTGCGTGCTGGCGTGGATCGTGGCCTTTATCGTATACCAGGCGGCATTGTTCCTTTAATATCATAAAAAGCCCTCTCCGAAAGCCGACAGGAATGCGGCGGACGGAGGGGGCTTTTGGCTTTAAGCGGGCTTTATTCCGGGACCAGGAGGCGCTGACAGGCCAGCTCACAGCGTTTTTTGTCATGGGCCAGGCCGATACAGAGGATCTCTCCCTTTAATGGGGCGTAATACTTCTTTTCCAGTATCTGCTCCAGAGCCTCATTTTTCAGCCGGTCCAGGTCGGTTCCCTGTTTAAATTCAATGATCACATGAGGATTTTTTCGATGGAGCGATTCCAGAGTGATATCGCTCCGGCCGTATCCGCTTTCCAGATTGCTCGTTACTTTATAGCTTCCGCGCATGGCCATGCACATGCCCAGGAAAAGCATGTGGTAGGCATTTTCTTTGGCATCCAGGTAACTGGTACAGGAAATGACGATTTTTCGGTAAAGTTCCAGAAAACGGTCTGTATCCCTG
>OLIV01001184.1_pt1 | contig 13276 bp, 14 predicted proteins | sample 1601411 | NCBI WGS metagenome assembly OLIV01 (sample SAMN03922450, study PRJEB24848) | human gut metagenome | isolation source: stool sample | host: Homo sapiens | place: Germany | collected 2009-11 | reverse complement strand
GGCTCGGAGATGTGTATAAGAGACAGATACTTATCTTAAAATAAAGGCAAGCTGTTCCGACTGTTCGTATTTCATGCGATGCCAGAACAACTTGCCTTATGCTACGGAAACTTACCGGCTGACTTGCTTCGTATCACGATACCAGGCAAGTTTCAGCCGACAGGTTCATACAATCATACTGATAAATCAGGACAGTTGCCAAAGACAGAGCCTTTAAGGCTGCGCTACTCTTCACTTCAAAGGCTCTGACATTGGCAACCGGTTACCGGTGGTTTGTCTGAAAACGGATACTATGCTCCTCAGAAATCTTTGAATACTGAATATCAGGAAATCATTGGAGCATCATAGCCGGAACCGTTTTTTATGTGCAAAGGTACTGCGGACTGGAGAAACGCCAAGTGACGCTTACGCTTTCAGTCGGAGGACTTGACGGCAGCCTTCCGCAAATTTTCTCATGCCTCAAAAATTTGGGTATTCCGTCTGCATTCTCTGACTTCCCACTTGTCTTTTTCTCCCTCTGGTCCGCAGTCACAAATGCACATAAAACGGTTTTTCCCGACTATGAAGCTCAAAGAGCTTTACTGGAGGGAAAAGAACTGGAACTTCAAAATCAAGTGTTATGCAAACAAAAAGAATGAGTATCAAACAATCTTTTAATTTTTTACTGATATGTGCAGATTGATGACAACACAACTGGCGGAAGCTCTGGAGGGGTATCCGCTCTACTCCCAGGACGGCAAGGGAAAAGAGGCTGTTTGCCGTGCGGTTTTTGCCCTTGGTTCTGTAAGGTGGTTTATCCTTGAAGGAAACAGGGAGGATGACGATGTGATTCTATTCGGTATCGTAGTCGGACTCATGGAGGATGAATACGGGTATGTTTCCCTCAATGAGCTTTCGGATGTGGAGCTTGACTTGAGTGCTCAGGGGCTTGGCAAGCTTCAGGTAAGACAGCAGCAGAACTTTAAGCCGGTTCCGCTGAAACAGATTCAGGACAGCAGACTTCAGGACTTTCTTGCAAGATTTGAATAGGCTGTATGAAAACAGAAGTGGCCGGTCCTATCCGTCACGGACAAGACCGGCTGCTTATTATAGCAGGTAAATGAAAACAAAACTATAATTGTATGGTAAATGGAAAATTGTCGTAATATTTTTAATATCGCTGCCCGGCATGGGTGGAGCGTTTCTATGGAAAATATGGCTGGAATCCGATTTCTCAATTTCAGGAGGAAGACTTCGAGCGGTGTACCGTTCTGCTTTACAATTGAAGCCGGTGACGGTACAGCCGGCTGCATAGCAAAAGAAATATTCTCTTTCGTCAGTGCCGCTGTTCCTGAACAATGTGCAAGGGAATGGATGATTCAGTCAGGAGCAATGGAGCCGACAGAGTTCCTTCAGGCCGTGGCTGACATGGAGGATGTCAGGTTAATGGCAAGACAGCTGGCTCTTGAACTTGCAGCTATGAATGGCAAATGTAATCTTTTGGATACCATTCCATGGGACAGACTGAACTAACGGTGTTTCTTACGCTTGCGGCCACGTTTGGGCAGACCGGTTTCCTTGTAGGCTATCAAGTCAGTTCCTCTGAACACCCTTTTTGCCTTGTCAGGTATCTTCAGGAAAGCCAGCGGCTTTTCCAGGTAACGGATATAGGCATAGATGGTGCAGCGGTGAACACCCAGGTAGCGTGCTGCCTCCTTTACTGAATATGTCTTTTCCGGAACGACTTTCATTATTTCTCATGCTGGTTAATCTTTTCGTTTATTGGATGCCGTAAAGGTAAACTGTTGATTATTAGCTGTCAATGCGTCAAATATGGGATTATTCCGGAGATTGTGGGATTTGTATGGATTATGTGTTACCTGTCATATTCAATACGGCTGGGTTAAGGCGGTTGATAGCAAATCTTTTTTATGAAAATCAGGAAGGCATATATTTGATGGTTGACAGCGTTGACAGCAAATCCAATGAAAATACGGCATAAAATCAGTCTTGGAAAATGCTGTAATACAATATATTATATTCTTTCTGATTTTTCTTATAAAGAATAGAGTATTATAATGTGTCAACGTTTGGCTATGGATTTTTAGCGGACTGAAAATTATGGCTACACTTGTCAACGTTTGTCAACGTATGATTTCTATATGAAGTATCTGATACACTGGCAGATACTGTCTGACAACACTGTCACCCTTGAAACGTGTGCATTTTATTATCTGAAAACATCTGATGTGAAAGGGATACATGGTTATCCTAATGTACCATTACAGCCACAGGTTTGTTCAGCATGCCTCTGCAGATATTTTTTTGCAAAGGTATCTCCGGCATTGCAAACGTCAAACACAGGGCTGAAAATCTTCCTCAAACGGGGTTGAGCGTATTTTCAGCTTCCCTTGTAGTTTGCCTTATTGAATGCCTGCGCTTCTGAGAACTGCAAAAAATATCCTTCGGGCAAGCTGAAAAACTTGCAGACAGAAGGGAAAAAAATCAGAGCGTATGGTACAGATGGACGAAAGCATCAGAAAGCAGTTGGAAAAGCCACAGACATGGTTCTGCAAGTATTTTCCCAAACGTATTCAGAATGTGGGCGAGAAGGAAATTGCCGACAGACAGATGGTCTATGACTTCAAGGACGGAAGGTCTCATGAAGCGGTGGCACAGATGACGGCAGCAAGAATGATTGAGGAACACGGCAGCGGATGCTCAAAGTTGGTATTCATTCCGGTTCCGGCATCATCAGTAAGAAAGAATGAAATCCGGTATATGGACTTCTGCAAAAGGGTATGTGAACTCACCGGAGCGATAAACGGATATGACCATGTAAGGGTATGCGGAGAAAGACTTGCTATTCATGAAAACCGTAAGGCTGAAAAGGAAATCAGAAAGGTGAGCATCATCGAGTTTGATGAAGAGTGGTTCAGAGGAAAGGCAGTCATAGTCTTCGATGATGTAATAACACGCGGAATCAGTTTCTGTATGTATGCGAATCAGCTGGAGAGTTTCGGAGCGAATGTCATTGAAGGCATCTTCCTTGCAAGAACCCATTATAAAGTATAGAACTATGAACGGAATATTATCAGACAAATCAAAGTCACTGGCTTTCACGGGACACAGAACTGTTCCCATAGAAAGGCAGGATGAAATAAGGGCACGGCTTGTTGAAGCCGTGCCGCTTGCATGCAAATCAGGCATTACCTGCTTCTATTCAGGAATGGCCATGGGATTCGACCTGATGGCCGCTGAAACTGTATTGTCACTGAAGGGAAAGTATCCGGATATACGGCTCATTGCCGTTATACCTTTCAGAAGACAAAGTTACCGGTGGCCGTCAATGGAAAAGGAACGTTATCAGAATATAATTTCCAGGGCTGACCAGGTTATCGTATTGAGTGAACACTATTTTCACGGGTGTCTTCTAAGGCGCAATGACTTCATGCTGGAGCATTCATGTGGCGTGATAGCCTTTTATGACGGCAAGTCTTATGGTGGGACATTCTACACCTGCAGGGAGGCTGTAAGGAAAGGTTTGGACATACTAAATCTGTACTGAAAACCAGTCCGGATTATACTGAAAATATTGTGCAAAACTGATATGCAAATTTCTTGCATATCTCATTTATAATGCTTATATTTAGATAGTTAAACAAGTTATAAGAGGTAGTTTTATGAACAATATCTACAACCGCTACATTTGGCTGCTGCATACAGTCTATCAGGAAAGAAAAGTCACTTTTGAAAGGCTTTGTGATATTTGGAAGCACCATTTCCTGTACAATGGGAAGCCGTTGAGTCTGCGCACATTCCATCATCACCGGAAAATGATTGAGGAAAATTTTGATATAGTCATTGCATGCAACAGAAAGGACTATACATACTATATCCAGAATCTGGATGAAATACTCGGTGACAGTTGCCGGAACTGGCTCTTCAACAGCCGTATCATTGATGTGGCCCTGAAAAGCAGTCCGTGTCTGTTCCATCGTGTCGTACTGCCTGACATGTCAGGTGGTATTGAATACCTGCCGGATATATCGGAGTGTATAAGCGATGGGCATGAGCTGTACATATTCTACACGAATGACAAGGGCAATGAAGTGGAAGGCCGTTTCCGACCGGAAGGTTTGAAGCTGTTCCATAACCGCTGGTATCTGCTCGGGTACAGGAACGGATCAGAGTTCTGTGCTGTTCCTCTTGATGCACTGACAAAAATCTATCTCAGCGGAAACAGGTTTCAGACTGACTGCAGATTTTCGCTTGCCAAACGTCTTTCAGACTCCATTGGTGTTGTAGCCCCAACCGGACAGCAGCCGGAAGAGGTTACTCTAAGGGCTTACGGTCCATTTGCCGATTATCTGAGAAATCATCCTTTCCACCATTCGCAGGTGGAAAGGAATAATATGGGAACTTTTACGTCATTTGATTACACACTTCTTGTGACTGACGAGCTGATGGATGAAATCCTGGCTCTCGGTGATAAGGTGGAGATTACTTATCCGGAAAAGTTGAGAATGAAACTGCTTCAGAAGATTGGGCGTATCAGAAATAGGTATGCAACATAGAAATCTGCAATTGTAGAATTTTACTTTTGAGTAGTAAACATTCGCTCAATCATCGCTTCAAGCTCAGGACCCAATGGACGTTCTGTGTCCATACACTCCTTCTCACCGGCAACCAGGTCACCATATATATTCCTGTAGCGTTCAGCTTCACTGCCATCACAGCAAAGCATAGCTGTCTCAAACTCCTTAATCATCTTCTTACGCTGACTCTCCGGATATTCCTTAGTCTTGCCATAACTGGTAATAGTAAATGTTCTTGCCATAATCATAGGATTTATTTGTTTTACCTTTGTTTATAATCTTTTTCACTATACTAATATACAAAAATATTCTGATAATCAGAAATTTGACTGTATAAAATTTTCACCTCAGTGGCAACAACTTTCAACTTATTAGAATTCCACTCTTTCTGAAGGTATTTCAAACTACAATGGAATTGTTATTCCCATCGAATTTATTGTTGTCTACAATAATAATCTCTATATTTGAAAATAATAATTTATATATGTGTAAAAAACATGAATACTATGAATACTTCAATAACAGATTTGTACATAATTGGTAATGGATTTGATTTACACCATGGCATTAATAGCTCTTATTTTGAATATAGAATATGGCTTAAAAAACATTATGAAGATATATATTGGGAAATTGTAAATACTTTTGAGGTTGATGATGAATCCGAAGATTATAAAATTAAACTTGAAGAAAGGCAACATCCTTGGTGGAAAGATTTTGAGAATAATTTGGGCAACATAAGTCTGTCAGAAATTGTAGACAACTGTGTATTTACCAATTATCCTGATTTTAGTTCAGAAGAATTTAGAGACAGAGATTATCATGCTGCTGAGATAGCAGTAGAATTACAATTAAGCAAACTGGTTACAGATATAAAAGCTACCTTTGAAGAGTGGGTAGCTTCTTTAAATACTCCAGATAGAAGCAATAAAATTCTTATAGGAGACACTAAAACTGTTTTTTTCATTACATTTAATTATACTAATACTTTAGAAACTTTATATGACATTCCATCTAACTCTATATGTTACATTCATGGTAAAGCAGAAAATGATGAAGAACTAATTATAGGTCATAATAAATCATGGGAAGATTTAGAAGAAATGGCAGATAACACACCTGAGCCTCCTTCTGATTGTATTACTCCAGAAGAATTAGAAGAATGGTACTATTCTCAAGGAGATTATATCACAGACCAAACTCGCCAAACTGCAATACGTGAATATTTAAGTCTTCAAAAAAACACATCACTTATTATATCAGAACACGAGCAATTGTTTGAATCTTTTTCAAAAGTTAATACAATACATATTTATGGTTTATCATTATCAGATGTTGATCTCCCTTATATTGAACATTTGATTACCAAAGTATCCCCAGAATGTAAATGGGAAATTAGTTATTATAATGAAGCAGAAAAAAAATATTTTATAGAAAGGGTTAAAATTCTAAATATCCCTTTAGAAAAGGTGTCTTTAGTAAGACTATATGATTTAAAGATTTCAAATGTTCTACAGTATAAACTCTTCTAAAATCTGACTTTGTATTCAAGATTTGCAAGAAGAATCTATTTCTATCATAAACAACCTTACTGTTTATTTAATATCTGATTCTTGCGGAATTTCCGTAAAAATCAGATATTAAATTCTTATATAAGAAAATCAGGTAACATCAGCACTTCCTTTTCTGTAGTAACTATCGATAAGATCTGCTTGTCAGTAAGTACACAAGGTAGTAATTGCATTTCTCTGCAATTCAAAATCAATGCCTTTTCATTCAATTCCTTTCTGGTATTTTTCTCCAAATCATATATTATAAACATCCCTCTTTGAAATATCTCAGAGCCATTCTTGTTGTTTGTCAGGTTTAAGCCTTTATCATCAAGCTTTACAGACCAGTCAGAGCCATGGCCTCTGAAGGTATATGTAGTACCATAGCTTACCGTTTCTTTTCCTATCAGTCTACCAACAAGAATATCTACATTCGTATAAGGATTACGTTTATAAATCGGTTCATCTGTTTTTGAGTCACTTTCCGTTCTCAACCGGCATGCATTGATCATGCCTTTCAGTAATTTGTCCTTAACCAGCGGAAAGGTAGAAACAGATGATTTGCTTTCCATCCAGTACCCATGTTTCCTCGCATATCCGTTGATACATTTCTTCCCGTTACAATCCTTATCAGGATTCTTACCAGTACCACATTCGTATATCTGCTTTTTGCCTTTTATTCTCTCGCCGCATTCCGTTGCATCGAAACTGTAATACAGATACTCAAAATGAAGCAGCAGATAATATTCAAAACTACGGCTTGAAAAAGCAATATTTACCTTTTTCCCGTCTATTATCTTATTGGCTTCGGCCATGGCTTCCTCATGTTTAGGATGCTCATCCTTATCGTATACAGCCCAGGATTCATCCACTCCTTCAGACATGATTTTTCTGGCATACAGAACCCATTTTAATGGTGGAACACCGGCTATACCTTCATCTTCAGCAACATTTTTCTGTCCACCGGACTTAACTTTACGTTTCTTCCCTTTATAGTTTCCTCTGGAAGAATCCGCTTCAGCATCTTCAACCGGTATATTAGGCTGAGGAATTGTACGTACATCAAAATCCTTGCTGTCACCATAAAACTGGTCACACAAGTCTGTAAAGAATAATGGTTCGGTCTTATCGCCTTCACACACTATTCTTATGACATACTTACTATGACGTTTATTTTCACTCGTTCTTGCCATAGTCTACAAACAGTTTCTCCAGTGGTTTTAATGAAGGAACACCTCCAAATTTATTATTCAAATACCATTTGGCAAACAATGTATCCTCTCTTACGTCCTCAAAATCGGAAAGAGAGAATATCTCTGATACTCCCTGCCCATTCTTTTCCGTAAACCATACCTGGTCTTTACGGATAGTATTCTGGTCAAGCAGATTCACATCATGGGTTGTAAAAATCAATTGGGCATTATTCCTGTTTATTCTTTCATTTCTGAAAATGTCCACAATAAGCTGTGTTATGTAGGAATGTAGCCCGGAATCCATTTCATCTATAAAAAACGGACTTCCATTCTGCAGTGCCTGTAATATATAACAGCCTATAAGGAAAAGTGATCTTGTACCAAAAGATTCTTCTTTTAAAGGCAAGTCTGCTGTTTTGCCCAAATCCTCACCATCATTATATAGACCATGCTGGCTTGTAACTTCAACGCCGTCACTGCGCTTTTCCAGTTGGAAACCGGCCATACCGGTATCCGCAAATGCCAGAAATTCAGCAAGCAGTTTCTTGTTTTCAGGACGTGAATAAAGCCATCTGACCATTTCCTTATCTTCACCCAACATGGTATCTTCATGATAACCGTTGGAAACAATCATATCTGCCAGATATTTTGCGGCATTTGTTATCGGTTCGCATGGTGTATCCTTAAGGAACTTGGAAATCAGCAACTGGTTCTTGGACACATTGAAAGGCTTTGAAGAAGAAAGGCTTGATCCGAATTTAATAGTATCTGATTCTTTATCTTCTGAAAGCAAAGTGCGTTCATAAAGTTGTGTCTGTTTACCGTTTGGATAATAAATCAGCGACTCTGACTCTATCTGCAATCTGGTAAAACTGACTTCATATTTATATCTGATCTTCTGAGTTATAAACTCCATTGAAAAAGCTATCGGTGCATCAGCCGTAGTATTGTCAAATTTGAACGGCTGATACAATGGAATATCATCACCAACCCTGTTGTCAAGATTGTGGACCCATCGTCTGAACCTGTATAAAAACTTTATGATATTAGTCTTACCTGAAGCATTTGCTCCATAAATCAAAGAAATTTTCAAAGCCTTCTTTAATCCTTCTGCATTGGTCTCAACTTCACATATATTATCAACCTTAGCCTTTGAAGAGGTCGGCTCTGTCGTAAAGGAACATACATCCTTAAATGAACGGTAATTCTTAATTTCTAAGTTTAATATCATATTTTTGCTTCTTTTCCACAAAAATAGAGTTTTAATTTTTCTATTCAAAGTTTTTTCTTCGTTTTTTGCGTTTTTTCTTCGTAATTTCACTTTTAAATTATTTTCCATATGATTTAATTGACTATCTTTTAAGATGAGTTTTATTCAAAAGGCAGTTCATTCTGTTTGGGCTGTTGCAGGTCTATGACATTGCTTTCTGCTGGAATTTCCTCCTGATTTTCTGCTACTACCTCCGTTTCAAGATCCAGTCCGAAAGCATCCTTTAGCTGCAGGTAATCAAAGCATAAAGCCTTCGGTCGGTTTACTTTTACCTTCTTAACTTGCTCTCCATTCACAATTTCAATGGTATAGTCAGGAAGTCCGCTTGGCAGAAGTATGGTGAATCTGTCCTGTTTCAGGCCCAGATATGAAGCATGGGATTTCAGGTACGACATGATGGTGGACCAGTTCGAGCGGTTGGAGGTGGAACCTGCATTCCGGCTGTTGAACAGTGATGCTACGGCTGCTGTGTTCAGATAGAGAATCGGACGTGCCTCCTTAAATTCTATATCTTCCTTGACAGACAACGGACGGAAGGATTTCATATACCTTATACGGTAATGTGCCTTCTCAATACATTTCCCTGAAGTCTGGAATCCCTGAAGCATACTCCAGAAGTCCGCTATCTCTGAACTTTCCTGAGCCAGTTCATTCTGATTGCGTATTCCCCTGACTGCCGTATCAAACAATTTTGCATAGCTGAAAGGCACGTCAATTACTGTCTCCAGTGTTCTGAAGGTGGCCAATGGAATAACCCAGTTGCCGAAGATACGGTCATGGATGGTTTCATTCTCCAGCTTTGCAGCCAGCTCACGCTTGGTAATGGAATATATTTCCGGGAAGTTCTTCTCAAACAGTTCCCGGTGTCCAAGTATCTCCATGGTGAGGTGGGTTAGTCCCATGTTGCAGACTGATACAAGGTCTTCGTAAGCCCTTTTCTCATTCTGGTTGAATGATGTCTTTGAAAAGGCAAGGAAGATGACACGGGTATAGAGTGCCATATCCTGTGTCGGCTTGTCCTGACCGCAAAGGGCTACACCTGTAGTGACAATGGTCTGTGCTGCCATACCGTCCGTATTCGTATTCTTCTTGGTCTGGCCACCACCGCCCCAGAGTCCTTTGAGATAGGCTATCTTGCGGATGTCGAGGTCATTCTTGTATTCATCAAGCACGGCAAGGGTGTTAACGGCTTGTGATACACGGTCGTTCATGGCCGGGACGGAAGTTACTCCGAGATTGGGCGGATCCACTCCGTGCAGGAAGAAGGACTGGAGGGAAGTAGCCAGAGTTGTCTTACCGGTTCCCTTTTCACCGAAAAGATTCAGGATGGGAAAGTGACGTGTGCGTCTGAATATGATGTCACGGAAGAGGGTGGCAAGCAGATAGCAAAAGGCTACGCTTGCATTCTCGCCGAACACTTCCATCAGTCTTTTTACGTAATCATACAGCTTTATTCCGTTGCGGTTCTCATGTACCATAAGTCTCTCAAACTGGAATATCTCCGGATTGTTGAGATAGATTTTTGAAGTGGCCGGTATATAGAATGCCTTGCCGTTGATTCCACGGACTATACCCAATTCGTCAACGGAATTGAATGCGTTGGTAAAGAATATTCCGTTTCCGAAAGCGAAGAATCCTTCAGCAGCATTCCAGCCGAGTTTTCTGATGCGTTCTGCCGTATCGGTCTTTGAGTACAGGTATTCCTTTACACGGTTGAGCTTGTCTATCTTGGCGAGCCATACATAGTTACCCAGTGAGCCTACCTTCTGCTGGAAGTTGCTTAACGAGCAGAGTTCCGACTCCTTCAGTTCTATTACCCTGCATACATTGTACATATTCCTCATACGGAAGATTCTGGTTCCGTTTATCTCATCCTCGATATGAAACAGAGGTTCCATTATGAAGTTGGAGATTCTTGACGGTTCATCATCATCTTCACCGATGGAGTAGTAACAGTTTTCCCTGACGAAAAGTCCGAACTGGCGAAGCAGTTCAGCTTCACGCTGCATCTCGTTCATGGCCGCTGACCTGTCGTTCCTTCTCCTGGCTTCACCACGTGCCTGTGTAACAGCATCACGCCATAGCTTTACCTTGCCGTGCAGTCTGGAAAGCTGTTCTATGCACTGGTCATACACCAATTGGTCCTTTATATAACGCAGCAGGTCTGCTATTTCCGCTACACACTTTCTTTCCTCTACCATGGAACCAGCTACCAGGAAACGTTTCTGTGCCAGCCAGATGATGAAATGCTTTTCAGGCAGTGAGGTATAATCCTCCCTGCTACGGATATAGCTGTCGGCATCATTCTTGGCATATTGTACTTCTCCTACTGTTTCTGACGGTATTTCAGCGAAAGGAAGTTCTCTTACTGTCACATGGAATCCTTTTCTTATGGCTGCAGCCCCGTTGGTCATCACCGCCTCAAATCCCGGTCCGAATGGTTTGCCTTCCGCAATATCCGAATCAGGGATAAAGCACAGTGATGAAACATATTTCTTTAGTTGCTCGAACTGGTTGTCACTCCAGGCAGTTCCAAGGGATGCTACCGTATTGTCGAATCCTATCGACTGCATTCTCAGTACATCCGGAGCACCTTCCACAATAATATAATAATCCGCATCACGCAGTCTTGCGGCACGGTCAATGCCGAATACTGTTTCTCCCTTGGAGTAAATCATGCTTGTTGCCGAGTTGATGTACTTGGGAGCCTTCCTGTTATCTCCGATATATCTGGCCGTATAGGCAATGATGCGTCCCCATCTGTTTCTCACGGGAATCATGATACGCTGGCGGAACATAGCATATGTATTTCCGTCCTCGCCACGCTTGAACATGCCGAGTTCGTACAATAGTTCTTCACTCAAAGCTTTGTTTCGGCAGAAATCCATAAAGGTCTGGCCGTCTTTCGGTGCATAGCCTATTCCGGCAAAGGCACAGAACTCCTCATGCCACCGGCCGTATGCATAGGCCCTGGCATCAAGGCTCTCTTCCTTGTCTGTTGACCTGAGACATTGAAGGAAGAAGGTCTGGACTGTATCGAGAACTGTCAGAAGTGATTCCCGGTGCCTGGCTTCGGCCATCTGTTCCTCACTGCGCTCTTCACTGATGTATTCTACCAGAATATTATGGTTTCTGGCTATAAACTCCACGGCAGCACTGAAGGAAAGATTTTCCTTTTCCATTATAAATGTAATGGAGTCACCGCCACGGTTACAGCTGAAGCAGTGGAAGAGATTCTTACTTGGAGTGACGGCAAAGGATCCAGTCCGCTCCGTATGGAACGGACAGAGCCCCATCAGGGTTGAACCTTTTCTGGAGAGACTGACATAAGGCCTGAGTACATCTTCTATGGCAAGTTCCCTTACTTTCCGTATGGTTGTTTCGCTTATCATATCGTCCTCAGTAAATTCCAACAATCTATTATTGACTGGCCGGAGTATTTAGGACGGCTAACATTACCGGGATTGAGCTGTTTGATATATCCGTTTTCCCTGTATTTCCTGAGTGTCTTGTTGCTGATACCGAGTTCAGCACAGGTGCGCTTGACTGAATAGACACCGTTTGGATCACACGCTGGTCTGATTTCCTTCATTATTATAAAATCATTATGAATGTGCGATACAAAAGACCTGTCAGGCTTTATCATCGGTGATAACTAAGCTGGTGAACAAAGGTTACTGACGCACATTCCTGTACCTACTATAATTGTTTTCTTTATATTTCATAGAGTATCACGGCTAAATTAAACATATATAGTTTACCACTATTAAAATATTAGCCATAATATGTTTATCATTTGTCTTTTTTGACTGGTCTTTCAGTCTGTTTCGACTGACTTTCATCAAAATAGTCCTGGGTGGTACGCTGCAGAAGCCTGAGGTCTGCTGTGCGGTATTCCACCTTACCCGGCCTTTTATAGGAAACCACCTTTCCCTGACGTTTCCACCTTTCTACATTCCTGCGGCCAAACAGCTCGTATGCCTTCCTTTGGCTGATGAATTCAGGATCATCCTTATCGGCTTTCAATTGCCTGACAATTCTGGAGGAGAGGTCATTGAGGAATGTTTCGTATGGTATAAGATGGTCCAGAAACTGTAATATCTTCATATAAACCTGATTTGGTTTCTATACTGTTCGTTTTACCGTGATGGTTTGGTTTTCTCTGTCAGTCCTGGTCTTAAACTGACGGTTATAGATGGCACCAAGCTCTGAAGCCTGTGTACGGATTCACCTACTTCAAGGGCAACAAGTGCCGGACGGATTTTTTCTAAGTTTTCAGACATAATTGTTGGATGTTTAATATTTAATGTTTAACTTTGTATTCACCAAATGAATAGGTTACACTACAAAGTAACATAAAATGGTTTATATAACCAAATATTTGTTTGATGATTTATTGTTTAAGATATATTTATTGAAGGAATCGCATGGATAATGACATAAAACACGTGCATGTAGGTCAGGCTATCGACAAAAGACGCAACGAGCTTGGATTGAGCAAATCTGAGCTTGGGCGCAAAATAGGTGTACCGCAGCAGCACATAAACCGCATACTGGAAAGGGAGACAATGGAAACGAGCAGGCTTATTAAAGTCAGCGAAGCATTGGACTTCAATTTCTTTTCCCTTTTCTGTCCGAGACAGCATCATATATCCTGTCTCTTATACACATCTCCGAGCCCACGAG
>OLIV01001178.1_pt1 | contig 13305 bp, 8 predicted proteins | sample 1601411 | NCBI WGS metagenome assembly OLIV01 (sample SAMN03922450, study PRJEB24848) | human gut metagenome | isolation source: stool sample | host: Homo sapiens | place: Germany | collected 2009-11 | reverse complement strand
GAGATCTAGTACGGTCTCGTGGGCTCGGAGATGTGTATAAGAGACAGGCTATGATCTGGACACTTGGAGGCTATAATGGCGGAACACACGCTATTAAGTATAATGTAAACAACTCAGGCTTCCAGCTTAATGTTGGTTTCAACTACAAGTTCAAGAATTCTAACGGCACACACAACTTCACAATTGCCGAACTGCGTGACCAGTCAGAGATTGACGGCCTGAATGCTAAAATCAATGACCTGCGCAGCGATTTGAACGGTAAGGATGCACAGCTTGCTGCTAAAGACCGTCAGATTGCAGATCTGCAGAAGGCTCTTGATGAGTGCAACAGAAGACCTAAGTATGAGAAGCCTGCAACAGCAACCAACCTGCAGCCTACAGTATTGTTCCGTCAGGGCAAGTCTGTAGTAGATCCTGCTCAGTATGCTCCGATTGAGCTTATTGCACAGTACATGAAGAATCATCCTGATGCAAAGGTTGAGATTAAGGGATATGCTTCTCCTGAAGGCTCTGCAGAGCGTAACCAGCAGCTGTCAGAAGAGCGTGCAGCAGCCGTTAAGAAGATCTTGGTTAACAAGTACAAGATTTCTGCTGACCGTCTTACAACAGTGGGTTGTGGCGCTACAGACAAATTGTTCGAGCAGGTAGAATTCAACCGCGTAGCTACATTCAACGACAATACTAAGTAATTTTACATAGTAAATCATAAAAAAATCTCCGTCCCAAATAGGGCGGAGATTTTTTTGTATAATTATATTGCATGGCTAAAGCTTGTTTCCCTGAAATTAATGAATGGTTTTGCAATTGTAACTCTGTCACTTTTGATGCAAAAGTGGGTGGTTTTCACATCAAAAACAACCCACTTTCATTTCGAAACAAAACATAGTACAGATTCTTTCTGTATTGATTGTATTTTCTGTATAATATGTTAATTTGTAATTTATTTGCGAGGAAATATTACAGATTTATGGCGTTGAATCTGTTTGCGATTTTGTGTCTTGTTGTTGATGCAGATTTTTATCTTTTAGTTGTCATGCCAAATCTGTTCAATATCTGCCATAAAGTTAGTCCAGTTTTCCATGTCTTTGCCGCTTGTCGTGTTTTGTGGCATTATTGATGTTATTTAGCCTTATCCGGTTTTGTTATACTGGATCAGAGAGAGAAATATTATAGTCCGTTATGATTGCCCACATGTATATTTGTGTGGCAATAAATAATTGATGCCGTTGATGTATTCCTGTTCGATTTTTTTCGCTTTTATGTCGAATATTTTTATACTTTGTTGTGTGACATTATTTTATTATATTGTCGATAATTATGACAAGTGTTTTGTATAAATGGAATAATTGTAACATCTTGAAATTGCACATTTAAGATACATATGTGCAATAAAATCTTTCAATTTATCACATTTTATACTTGTTTTCCGATAAAATTTATTTGATGGCTTAATTATTTAGTATATTTGTTGCTGTTTGTGAGAAAAAAGTATAACTTTGCACATACGTACAAGTGAAAAATTTGAGAGAATATGAAACACAAGTTGAGAAGTGCGGTTTGTACAGAAGGACGGCGTATGGCAGGGGCGCGAGCCCTGTGGGGTGCTGCAGGCATGAAGCATGAGCAGTTTGGAAAGCCCATCATTGCCATCGTCAACTCATTTACGCAGTTTGTCCCGGGACATACACATTTACATGAAATCGGCCAGATCGTAAAGGCTGAGATTGAAAATATGGGATGTTATGCCGCAGAATTCAACACGATAGCGATTGATGACGGTATAGCAATGGGACACGACGGAATGCTATATTCGCTGCCGTCGCGCGATATCATTGCTGACTCTGTTGAATATATGGTTAATGCCCATAAGGCAGACGCAATGATATGTATCTCAAATTGTGATAAAGTTACGCCCGGCATGCTTATGGCAGCCATGCGATTAAACATACCGGCCGTATTTTGCAGCGGCGGACCTATGGAGGCTGGACGATGGAACGGCGAGAATGCCGATCTGATAACGGCCATGGTTAAAGGAGCCGACCCGAGTGTCAGCGATGACGAAATGCGCCAGATAGAGAGTTGTGCCTGTCCTGGCTGTGGCTGCTGCTCGGGTATGTTCACGGCAAACTCTATGAATTCGCTCACAGAGGCCATAGGCCTTTCGCTTCCTGGCAATGGTACAATTCTGGCCACGCACAAGAACCGCATACAGCTGTTTAAGGATGCCGCGCGCCAGATTGTGACAAATGCCATGAGGTATTATGAAGAAGGAGACGAGAGTGTCCTGCCGCGCAATATTGCTACGCGTGAAGCCTTTCTGAATGCCATGACACTCGACATAGCCATGGGAGGAAGCACCAATACGGTGCTGCATCTTTTGGCTGTTGCTCAAGAGGCTGAGGCTGATTTTACCATGTCTGACATAGATGAGCTTAGCCGCAGGGTGCCTTGTCTGTGTAAGCTGGCTCCAAATACGCAGAAGTATAGCCTGCAAGAATGTAACCAGGCTGGCGGAATATTCGGAATAATAAATGAACTGGCCAAGGGCGGACTGATCAACGAAGGCGTGATGCGTGTTGACGGAAAAACGCTGGGTGAACAACTTAGAAAATATGACATAACGGGCAATGGCATTGACGGTGATGCAGAACGCATATACCGCAGTGCGCCTGGCAGAAAGTTTTCTACCGTCATGGGCTCGCAGGATGAACAGTGGGATACGCTCGACACCGACCGCTCGGCAGGTTGCATACGCGACATAGAGCATGCCTATACAAAAGACGGAGGATTGGCTGTCTTGTTTGGCAACATCGCGCACGACGGCTGTGTTGTCAAGACGGCAGGCGTAGACCCTTTAATATGGAAGTTTAGCGGACCGGCAAAGGTTTTTGACTCGCAGGAAGATGCCTGTGAGGCTATTCTCGGCGGTAAGGTCAAGAGTGGCGACTGTGTGGTTATCACGCACGAAGGCCCTAAGGGAGGTCCCGGCATGCAGGAGATGCTTTATCCAACGTCTTATATTAAGAGTATGCATCTCGGAACGGAGTGTGCCTTGATTACAGACGGACGCTTCAGCGGCGGAACTTCAGGACTAAGCATAGGGCATATCTCGCCGGAAGCCGCTGCCGGAGGAAACATCGGAAAGATAATTGATGGTGACATCATAGACATAGACATCCCCAACCGCTCAATAAATGTCAGGCTGACGGCTGAAGAACTTGACTTGAGGCCACAGCGCAAGCTGACCCGAAAGCGTGTAGTAAGCAAGGCCCTGAGAGCTTATGCTCAGAGCGTAAGTTCGGCAGATAAAGGCGGAGTGAGGATTATAGGTTAGTATAAGTTTTTGTGAAGTGTGTTTCATAATCGGTGCCTGCGCCTGTCGTGCGTTGGTGTAATGCCCTGCATGGCACTGTTGACGTATATTGCTTTGTGCGCACGGCTTTGTGCGTATGGCGTCGGTTATGTTACTTGTTACTTGACACAACAAAAAATATTGAGAGAGTATGGCAAAGGAAATGATAACAGGAGCAGAGGCTCTGATGAGGGCTCTGAAAGAAGAAAACGTGAAAACCATTTTCGGTTATCCTGGCGGATCTATTCTGCCGGTTTTCGATGCCCTTTATGATTATACACGCGGTGACAAAAAGGCTTTTGAGCATATACTCGTCAGGCATGAACAGTCGGCTGCCCATGCGGCAGAAGGATACTCACGTGCCAGCGGCGACGTAGGAGTATGTATCGTAACAAGTGGTCCGGGAGCAACAAATACGCTTACAGGCATTGCAGATGCAATGATGGACTCAACACCGATAGTCGTTATTGCCGGACAGGTGGGCGTAGATGTGCTTGGCACTGACTCTTTTCAGGAAGTCGACCTTGTTGGCGTGTCGCAGCCTATAAGCAAGTGGAGTTATCAGATACGCCGTGCAGAGGATGTGGCATGGGCCGTAAGCCGTGCCTTTTACATTGCACGCTCAGGCCGTCCTGGTCCTGTAGTGTTAGATTTTCCAAAGAATGCCCAGGTGTCTCTCACAGAGTATGAGCCGTGTCGTGTAGACTTTGTACGTGGCTATGTGCCTTATCCCACGGTAGACGCAGAGGCCGTAAGCCGTGCTGCAGAGCTTATTAATAACGCAAAAAAGCCGTTGGCACTTGTAGGGCACGGTGTGGAGCTTGGCAATGCACAGCAAGAGCTTGTCGACTTTATCGAGAAGGCCGGCATACCGGCCGCCCGCACCATGCTTGGACTTTCGGCTCTTCCAACCGGCCATCCGCTTAATATGGGGATGCTAGGCATGCACGGCAACTATGCACCAAACATGAAAGAGCAGGAGTGTGACGTGCTGATAGCCATAGGCATGCGTTTCAGCGATCGTGTTATCTGTAATCCTGCCACTTATGCCAAACAGGCAAAAATAATACAGCTCGATATTGACGGGGCTGAGATAGACAAAAACGTTAAGACCGACGTTGCCGTTGTAGCAGACTGTAAGGAGTCGTTGCCGGCAATTACAAAGCTGTTAAGGCCTAATTCACACAAAGAATGGTGTGAGAGTTTCAGACCGTTGTATGAAGAGGAATACGAGAAGGTTATCAGGCCTGCAACTTGCCCGTCGTCAGGTCCGCTTCTTATGGGTGAAGTGGTTAAGGCTGTGGCTGATGCAACAGGAGGCGATGCCGTTCTCGTTAACGATGTAGGACAGAATCAGATGTTTTCGTGCCGTTACTTCAGATATAACAAGAAACGCTCCGTAGTGAGCAGCGGCGGCTTGGGAACCATGGGCTACGGACTTCCGGCTGCTATAGGAGCTGCCTATGCCGTGCCTGATCGTCAGATTTGTATGTTTACCGGCGACGGAAGTTTTCAGATGAGCATACACGAACTCGGTACGATAATGGAACATCGTATTCCGGTTAAGGTGATTCTGATGAACAATAACTATTTGGGCAATGTGCGTCAGTGGCAGGATTTGTTTTTCGACAGCCGTCAGGCGTTTACAAGGATGACAAATCCATGTTACGGCGGAATATGTGACGGGTATCACATACCATATATTTTTGTGTCTGAAAGAGAATTGTTGAAGAATGCAGTTCATAAAATGTTGTCAACAGAAGGACCATTTGTGTTGGAGTGTGCTGTTAAGGAGGAAGATAATGTAATGCCGATGGTTCCTCCGGGATGTTCGGTCAACGAGATGTTGCTTGAAGTAAACAGATAATGGCGGGTATGGAAGCAAAAGACAGAAAATTATATACAATGTTGGTCTATTCAGAAAACATTGCCGGTATACTTAACCAGATAACAGCCGTGTTTACGCGGCGTCAGGTTAATATCGAAAGTCTGAATGTGTCAGCCTCAAGCATCGAGGGTGTTCACAAGTACACCATAACGGCATGGAGCGACGAAGACCTGATAAAAACAATAACAAAGCATATCGAGAAGAAAATAGATGTGATAAAGGCAGATTATTACACGGACGATGACCTTTTTATACGTGAGGTGGGGCTTTATAAACTTTCAACGGGCGAAGTGCTTGCTAATCCCGAAATATCGCGTGTAATCAGAAAGGCTGACGCCCGCATTATTGATGTAAACCCTACGTTCTGCTGCGTAATGCTGAGCGGAATGACGGAAGATATTACAGGACTCTATTACGCTCTCGACAAGTTTAAATGCTTGTTGCAGTATACTCGCAGCGGGCGTATTGCCATAACCCGCAGTAAAGTGGAGCAGGTCAGTGAATTTTTAGAATTACAGGAAAAAAATAGGAATAAAAAATGTTAGACAAAGTAGGAAAATACGAGTTTTTGGCAGAACCGTTTCATTGTGATTTCTCAAAACGTCTTTTTATGGGACATCTTGGCAATCATATGCTTAATGCCGCAGATTTTCATGCAGCCCATCGTGGTTTTGGCATGACATACCTTAACCCTTTGCATAAGACATGGGTGTTGTCGCGTCTGGCTATCGAGATGGAAAAGATGCCGCCGCAATATGCCAAGTTTTATGTTGAAACATGGGTCGAAGGAGTGATGAAATTTTTTACCAATCGTAATTTTCGTGTAGTTGATGCAGAAGACGAAAATCTGGTTTATGGCTATGGCCGCAGTATTTGGGCCCTGATAGACACCGACTCTCGTCAGCCGCAGAACATCATGGATATACGTGACGGTGAGATACTCAACTATATAGAAACAGACAAGGCTTGTCCTATTGGTGCATTGTCGCGTGTCAGGATGAGTAAAGACGCCGGGCTTGTTGCCTCTGTGCCAACTCATTACAGCGACGTTGACGTAAACGGTCATATTAACAGCGTAAAGTATATTGAGCATGTGCTCGATTTATTTGCGCTTGATACGTATCGTGAATATAGGATAAAGCGTTTCGACATTGCTTATGTGGCCGAAAGCTATTATGGGGATACGTTGAACTATTACAGGGAAGATGTTTCCGATGATGTGTTCTGCGTACGCATAACAAGAGTGCTGCCAGAGTCCTCAGAAGAAACTGAAGTCTGTAGATGTAAGATAGAATTTGTTAAAGATTAACAGTTCAAGCACTATTTTTGTTTTAACGGCAGGTGCTTACTGCTGTCTTTATGTGAAAGTAAGAAATATGTAACGTCTAATCTGCAGCCTCGGATACGGGGCTGCTTAAACAAACATTTTTATTATGGCAGAAATGAATTTTGGTGGCGTGATAGAAACAGTGGTCACCAGTAAAGAATTTTCTTTAGAGAAGGCACGTGAAGTTCTTCAGAACGAAACGATAGCTGTATTAGGTTATGGAGTTCAGGGACCTGGGCAGGCATGCAATTTGCGTGATAATGGTTTTAATGTTATTGTAGGTCAGCGTGAAGGCAAAACTTATGATAAGGCTGTTGCCGACGGATGGGTGCCCGGAAAGACATTGTTTTCAATTGAAGAGGCTGCTGCAAAGGGTACGATAATATGTATGCTGCTGTCTGACGCCGGTCAGATATCGGTGTGGCCTAAGGTTAAACCTTATCTGACAAAAGGAAAGGCACTTTACTATTCTCATGGATTTGCCATAAACTGGAGCGACCGCACGGGTGTAGTTCCTCCAGGTGATGTTGACGTTATTATGGTTGCCCCAAAGGGTTCGGGCACATCGCTCCGTACAATGTTTCGTGAAGGGCGTGGGCTAAACTGTTCTTATGCCGTTTATCAGGATGCTACCGGTAAGGCTGAAGAGCGTACAATAGCATTCGGTATAGGTATCGGGGCTGGATATCTCTTTAAAACTACGTTTGAGCGTGAGGCTACAAGCGATCTTACCGGTGAGCGTGGCTCGTTGATGGGTGCTATTGAAGGACTTTTTGAGGCTCAGTATCAGGTGCTACGTGAGCATGGACATTCTCCCTCAGAGGCGTTTAATGAGACTGTTGAGGAGCTTACCCAGAGTCTTGCTCCGCTTTTCGGCGAGAAAGGCATGGACTGGATGTATGCCAACTGTTCTACAACGGCCCAGCGCGGTGCTCTTGACTGGGCTCCACGTTTCCGTGATGCTATTAAGCCGGTGATGGAGTGGCTTTATCTTTCTGTAAAGTCGGGTAACGAGGCACAGATTTCCATCGACAGCAACTCTAAGCCTGATTATCGTGAAAAGCTTAATGAGGAACTGCGGCAGATGCGTGAGAGCGAGATGTGGCAGGCTGGTATGACTGTCCGCAAGCTGCGTCCTGAAAATAATTGATTATATATTTGACATGCTGATAATTATACAGGCGTGGGGCAGTGATGTTCCGCGTCTGTCTTATTATGTAAGAGTTTGTATTGTTGTATCAGGATAGATGCTCGGATGTGTCTGATATTCAGCTTGTAGCATACTGCCTGTTATCCTTTTCTGAGCACCACCATTCCGTCTGAGAGATATATTTTTTCTTCGTTTAGCATGTATTCAACAGCATATTCTATTGCATCTCTGTTGAAGTTAATGCTTTTTATCTCTGTGATGCAGTGTGGTTTTTTGTCGCTGAGGAGTTCTGTAATAAGTTCCTCGGCTCTTTTCTGTTCGTTTTTGTTTTCGCGGTGCTTTTTATGTGCAATACAGACATCGCATTGGTTACAGTCAGTAGAGCGCTCTTCGCCGAAATACCTTAGCAGCTGCCGGCTGCGGCATATGTCGTCATTTGTAGCATAATTTATCATGGCTTCGATGCGCTCCGTGTATTCTTTCTTACGGTTGTCGTATATTTCCTTGCTCAGCACCAGACGCTCCATTTCTTCGCGTCGCTGAGTGTATGTTATGTGTGGAATTTTTTTCCTTGGTATGAAATGAAGAATACGGCGTGCAGTCATGTCTTTCAGAATCATGTATGTTTCAGGCACGGTTAGTCCGGCTTGCTGTGCCACAAGACTTTCGTCAATGTAGCAGAAGTCGGAAAATAATCCTCCGTAGCACCTTAGCAGTGCCGTTATCACAGCATTCTCCCTTTCGTTGAGGCTGTCGAGCATATTCAGTTCGTTGCGGCCTAAAAGCATTCTTATCTGAGCTTTATTGTCTGATTCTTCGTCATAGTCGATATATCCGGCTCTGGAAAGAATCTTTAGTGCCGATCCTGCTTGTATGGGAAAATGCTTAAAGGCAACACAGAAGCGGTCGATGTTGAACTCGAATCTGCATCCTTGTCCGCTCCCCATGCCTATTTGATAAAAGTAGGCAAGATGTTCATACACAAGGCGTATATAGTCTTTGTCTGGGAAAGTCTCTTCTATTCTTCTTCTCAGTTTGCCTTTGTCGCTGCCGTTATAAAGCAGTACGGCATAGGCTTTCTTTCCGTCGCGTCCGGCTCTTCCTGCTTCCTGAAAATATGCTTCAGGAGAATCTGGGCAGTCGTGATGTATAACGAGTCTTACGTCAGGTTTGTCGATGCCCATTCCGAATGCATTTGTGGCAACCATAACGCGTGCCTTGCCCTCATGCCATTCCTTCTGGCGTTCGTCTCTTGCGGCACTTTCCAGTCCGGCATTATAGTAGGTTGCGCTTATCTTGCGTTTGCATAGCTCGGCTGCAATTTCTTTTGAACGTTTACGGCTTCTTACGTAAACAATGGCAGAGCCGCTTACACTATTGAGAATGTGGAGCATCTCTTCAAACTTGTCATCGGCCTTTCTTACGATATATGCAAGGTTTTTGCGTTCAAAACTCATCTTGAACACATTTTTTTCTTTGAAGCCGAGTTTGTCTTGAATGTCGTCTACAACCTTTGGTGTTGCTGTTGCTGTCAGGGCCAGTATTGGTGCGTCTGGCTTTAGTTTTCTTATGTCTGATATCTTGAGATAAGACGGCCTGAAGTCATAGCCCCACTGACTTATGCAGTGGGCTTCGTCAACTGTTATGAAGCTTACGTTCATATGGCTCATCTTCTTCTGGAATAGTTCAGAAGACAGGCGTTCAGGTGATACATACAGAATTTTTACTCCACCGAATATGGCATTTTCAAGTGTAGTTATAATATCGGCATGCATCATGCCCGAATAAACAGCTGCCGCCTTGATGCCTTTGTGCCTAAGGTTTACTACCTGGTCTTTCATCAGCGCAATCAAGGGCGTGATGACGATGCATACCCCTTTCATGGAGAGAGCCGGCACCTGAAAAGTAATTGATTTGCCTCCGCCCGTCGGCATCAGGCCAAGTGTGTCACGTCCGGCGCAGATACTGTCGATAATCTCTCGCTGAATGCCCCTAAAGTCGTCATACCCCCAGTTGTCGCGAAGTATCTTTCTGTATTTGTCGTCAGCCGTCACCATCGTTTGTGTATATGATTTATTTTGTCTGTCCACGAAATATGCAAGCGTTTCCGTGGACAGACAAAAATATTGTTAGTTTGTTTCTTCTTCGTCTTCTGCAGGACGTATGTCCTCTATTTGCAGCTGGATACCATTGTGTTTAAAAACATTGTCTTCAATGGTGTATGCAATGTCAAAGCTGCGTTTTGATTTTATATATCGTGCCGATCCGCTTTGCCCGAAAGCAATGCCGTTCATCACGTTGTTTGATTTTGAGTCTACAAGTTCGAGTTTTATGTGTTCCTGTTCTCTTCCTACCACCTTGCTTGTGCCAAAGTCGTAAACGTCTGTAGTGCAGAACAGGGGTTTAGGATTTTGTGGACCAAACGGACTTAGCTTCTTTATTTCAGAATGCAGCTTGCGCGTTATATCTTTGAAGTCGATTACGGCGTCAATGTTGAGTATGGCTTCTGTCTGTTCGGGTTGTATGTGCTCGTCAACATATTTCTGAAAACGTTTCATGAATTCGGGCACATCCTTCCATTTCAGTGTCAGACCGGCAGCGTAAGTGTGCCCTCCAAAGTTTATCAGCAGGTCGCGGCAGCTTTTTATGGCAGAATAAACGTCGAAGCCCGTAACGCTCCTTGCTGAACCTGTGGCCAGGTCGTCTTCACGCGTCATTACTATTGTTGGACGAAAATAGATTTCTGTCAGCCTTGAAGCCACTATGCCAATTATGCCTTTCTTCCAGTTTTCGTCATACAGCACAATGCTTGAGCGCCTGTTCTGACTCTCTATTTTTGCCACAATCTGGTTGGCCTCTTCTGTCATTTGCTTGTCAATGTCCTTGCGCTGCTCGTTGTATTCGTTTATATGCTTTGCCTCTTTAAGTGCGCTGCCAAGGTCTTTTTCAACAAGCAGGTCAACGCTCTCGCGTCCGTTCTCCATGCGTCCTGATGCGTTGATGCGTGGTCCGATTTTGAACACTATGTCGCTCATTGTTATCGTGCGTCCGTTCAGTCCGCAGATGTCAATGATGGCTTTTAGTCCGATGTTCGGATTCTGGTTGAGCTGTTTAAGACCGTGGTATGCCAATATTCTGTTTTCTTCCACTACGGGCACAATGTCTGCAGCTATACTTACTGCGCAAAAGTCGAGCAGGGGCACTAAACGTGAGAATGGTATGCCGTTGTTCTTGGCGAAAGCCTGCATAAACTTGAAGCCTACACCGCATCCGCACAAGTGCTTGAACGGGTAAGAGTCGTCAGGGCGTTTGGGGTTAAGTATTGCTACAGCCGGAGGCATAATCTCGTCGGGCACGTGATGGTCACATATAATGAAGTCGATGCCAAGGCTCTTGGCATATTCTATTTCGCTTATGGCCTTTATGCCGCAATCGAGGATTATTATCAGTTTGACGCCAGTTTCATGGGCATAGTCAATACCCTTATAGCTCACTCCATATCCTTCGTCGTAGCGGTCGGGTATGTAGTAATCTATGTTAGAGTAGAATTGCTGTAAGAATTTATACACGAGTGCGACGGCAGTGCATCCGTCAACATCGTAGTCACCATACACCATAATGCGCTCTTTTCGTCCCATGGCATCGTTCAGTCTGTCAACGGCCACGTCCATATCCTTCATAAGGAACGGATTTATCAGGTCGTTGAGCTGAGGACGGAAGAAACGTTTAGCAGCAGATTCGGTGGTAATGTTTCGCCGTATTAGTATTCCGGCCATAACGGGGCTTATGCCCAGTTTTGCTCCCAGCTCTTCAGCTGCCTTTTTCTGTTCTGATGTTGGTGATTCGTAGTTCCATTTGAAGTGCATTTATATTGTTTTTTATTTCTCTTTCCCGGTTGCCATTGTCAATTTGTATAAAATGGCGTGTAAAGTTACAAATAAAAAACAAGAAAACGGTGATTTCTGACAGAAAAGTTCAGAAATCACCGCTTTTGTTCTTAAGCTACATTGTAACTGCTTTTGTTTGTCCTGCCGGTTTTTGGTGACCGTCTCATGCAGCTTTTTGCTGACGTTCGAAGGCCTTTATGTCTTTTATGCAGCAACCTTGTGTTGTCTGTCTGCAATGTTATGTTTCCGGTCAGTCCAGCAGTTGGCCGTATGTTAGTTTAAGCCGAGCTTTTTACGGATATCCTTAGGGATGGCGTTCTTGTTAACCATGAAGCTCATAGTCTTGTATGCAACATAGTTCTTTGACATGTACCAAATTCCTTTGTAGTCGCCATACTCGCCCCAAGAGTTCTTAACCATATAGTATTCGCGTCCGTTCTTGTCTTTAGCGATACCGAAGATTACCATTCCGTGGTCGTCAGTTGTCTCCCAGTTGTCGAAAGCTTCCTGGCGCATTTCCTGTGTAGGAACGATTTCAGGAGCGTCAACTCCGAGAGAATCGAGCTTGCTCTTCTTTTCTGTAGAAGAAAGCTTGAACCATCTGTCTGCGTCTGTTCCGGCCATGCTGCGTACTTTCTTTACGTCGTATGCGATACCGAGACCCATGCGTGTGAATCCGTCTTCTGTAACGTCGCCGCCCCATGCTACGGTGTAGCCTTCGTTGATGGCATTGTCAATAATCTTCATCATCTCGTCCATAGGAACATTGTATGATGTTGCCCAGCGCCAGTTGTCCTGAACTTCTACAGGGAACTGTGTGTAGAACGGGTGATGTGTGTAGCTTGTTATTGAAACATAGTCGTCAAAGTTGAGGCCGAGGCTTGCTGCGAATGTCTGCGGAGTATACTTCTTGCCTTCATAAACAAACTCCTTCGGGCATTCTCCTAAGTATGAGTCGATTATACCCTGCAGACCTTTCTGCCACTGCTTAGAAATCTTCTTTGCCTTGCTCTTTGATACAGCAGCAACATACGGCTCCATAACACCGAAGAACTCTTCGAAGTTAGCCAGAGAGTCGCCTGTCAGAGTGCCGGGTGCCGGCATGGCTGTTTCAGGGCAGATACCGTGGTTCTTAAGGATATCGAGCACGTCCTCAGAGCTTCCGCCCTGTGAGAACTGGCTGTCGCCGTGCATTCTTACTGTAAGGATGGCACGCTCCATGTAGTCCTTGTTGGCTACGAACATTTCGCAGAGGTCGTAAGTCTTGCCTGTCTTTTTCAGAATTTCGTTCTCAAAGAAACTCAGTGTAGAATAAGCCCAGCAGGTACCGCTGCGGTTCTGGTCTTTGATACTTGTGATCTTGTTCTCCTTAATGGTTGTGAACACAGGTTTGTTCTTTTCCGCAGTTCCTTTCTTGTCCTGCGCGTTCATGCCTGTTGCTATACAAGCCAACAGAGCCATTGCAATTAACTTTTTCATTTTTCTATAAGTATTGTTTTGGGTTTTAGTTGTTTCTCATGAATTCTTCAACGTCGTCCGGATGATAAGGTATGCGCTCCGTGCCGAGGAATCTGCATCCGTCGTCAGTTATCAGCAGGTCATCTTCAATACGTATGCCGCCGAAATCCTTGTAGGTTTCGAGCATCTCATAGTTGATGCTGTCTCTTATACACATCTGACGCTGCCGACGACTCCTTACGT
>OLIV01001167.1_pt1 | contig 13376 bp, 8 predicted proteins | sample 1601411 | NCBI WGS metagenome assembly OLIV01 (sample SAMN03922450, study PRJEB24848) | human gut metagenome | isolation source: stool sample | host: Homo sapiens | place: Germany | collected 2009-11 | reverse complement strand
TTCCCTGAACTACGGCAGCTACAACCAACGCCAGGTAACAGGTTTTATCAACACCCCAATCATTAAGGACAAGCTTGCCAACCGCTTTGCCTTCGACTACGATGCACGCGATGGTTTCATCAAGAACGAGGCAGGCGGCAGACTGAACGGCAAGAATGCCCTGGCTTTCAGAAACTCTACCCAATGGTGGGCTAACGATGATACTTCCGTGGGCGTGGTACTCGATTATCAGCACGATGATTATCCAGGCACTTCCTTCCATAGCATCAACCCAGCCTTTGGCAATAGCAACCCAAACAGTCCTGCAAACCTGGAAGCCGGCAAGCAGTTGGGCATCAAGCGAAACGTGGGTGGCGCCCTGCTCAATATCGACCACAACATCAGCAACCGCTGGTCGTTTAATTCCATCACCGGATTCAGAGCCTTCAACAGCAATGAGCATTTCGATGCAGATGGTACTTATCTCCCACTCCTGCTCTGCGAGGAAAAAGAGAAGGGAACTCAGTTTAGCCAGGAATTCAGATTCAATTATGATGACAAAAAGTTCTTCTCTGGCTTCGTGGGAGCCAGCTATTTCTACGAGAATTCATCACAGGATGTCAACGCCAAGGCGAATCTCCAGTACCTCTATCCGGTGTTTATCCAGAAGAGTGTGAAGGCTTCGCTCAGCAGTCAGATAGATAATGTAAAGGGATTGCTCAGCCAGTATCTTCCTGGCGCTTACCTGCCGATGGTAGATGTTGCACTCGCCCAGCTCATGAGCAAGTGGTTCCCTGAGAATCCTGAAAAAGATGCTGATGGCAAACTGAAGGCGCTGACCACCACTCCTGATATTTATGGTGATTTGAAGACTGCTCTGGGTGCTGTAGGAATGGATTTAGACCAGGTTCTTGCTAGCTTGGGCGATAACGGCAAACAGATTCAGGCTACCTTGCAGGGCATTTCGGCCAAAGTGCTCGATACTGCCTATACCGAACAGGGCAAGAATTACGGAACCAACCAGGCTGTAGAGGTTTTCGCTGACGGAACCTTCAAACTCACAAAGAATCTGAACTTCACCCTGGGTATCCGCGGAACTTATGAGAATCAGGAAACAGGCTACTCTTCAGCGACCGTACCAAGCATGTTTGGTGCCATACTTTATCGCCCTACCGAGGGTAGCGCCAAGGTAACTGCCAAGGAGAGCTACTGGTCGTGGGTAGGTCGTGCAGCCCTCAACTACATGATTGGTCGCAACAACATCTACGCCAGCGTGGCTCGTGGCCGTCGTCCGGGAGTGCTGTATTTCAACAACGATCCTAAGGATTTCGAGACACTCGACCCTGAAATCATCTACAGCTACGAGGCAGGTGTAAAGGGAAGTCTCCTGCAAGGCAGATTGAATTACGATTTCTGCGCTTACTATTATGACTGGTATAACTATCAGACATCGGTTTTCAACGCTACCACCAGCAAGTTTGAATACGATGATGCAGGTCGTGCCCACAGTTTCGGTCTGGAGGCAAGCATCAGCTACTCTCCATGCCGCTACCTGAATCTCTTCGGCAACTGGTCGTACATAGAGGGCAAGTTCAACGACAAGGATGACAACGGAAACGCACAGCTTTATGCCGGCAACCGCTTTCGCCTTACTCCAAAGAACAGTTTTGCCATCGGCTTCGACCTGAACGTGCCAACCGGCGAGAAGGCTTCCTTCTATCTCCGCCCTACCTATTCATGGAAATCGAAGGTGTTCTTCGAAGAGAGCAACGAGCCAGAGTTTACCCAGGATGCCTACGGACTGCTCAACTTCACAGCCGGTTACCGTTTCCAGCCAGGCAAGGTTTACTACGAGATTGGAGCCTTTGGCAAGAACGTACTCGATGAGAAATATATCGTAGATGCAGGTAATTCCGGCCGACAGATTGGTTTTCCAACCTACATCGGCGGTTCCCGCTCCGTTGTCGGCGTGATGTTTAAAATGGGATTCTAAGACAATAAGTGCAGACTGGAATACGTTTCATAAGTATAACGAAATACATATTGAAGAAATATATTAAAGATAAAAACAATGAAAAGAATTTTGATTTATATGATGCTGCTGATGGGAGTGATTCTCCCATCCTCAGCCAAGGATAGAGCCCAGCAGGTGATTGCCCACAGAGGCTATTGGAAGACAGAAGGTTCTGCCCAGAACTCCATCTCTTCTCTTCAGAACTCTTATAAGATAGGGGTTTACGGCTCAGAGTTTGATGTTCATATCACACGCGACGGCGAGGTGGTAGTTTTCCACGATGATGATGTTGACGGCATCAAGATAGAGAATGCCAACTATGCCGATATCAAGGACAAGCGACTCAAGAATGGCGAGAAGATTCCTACCTTGAAGGACTATCTCAATGCTGCCAAGTCATTGGGCGATATGAAGCTCATCCTCGAAGTAAAAGAGCACATCCAGAAGAGCGATGAAGACCGCTGCATAGATGCCACCCTGAAGATGGTAAGAGAAGCCGGACTGGAAGCAAGAACAGAGTATATTTCCTTCAGCAAGCACGCCTGCGATTATCTCGTTCGCCACGCTCCAGGAGCCAAGGTTTCCTATCTCAATGGCGACCTAACCCCTCTCGATGCCAAGGATGCAGGCTATGCAGGCATCGATTATGAAGATAGCGTTTTCTACGAACATCCGTTATGGATCAAGGAAGCCCGGAAACTCGGCCTGATTACCAATGTCTGGACAGTCAACAATCTAAAAGCCATCAAATATTTCTTTAAGCAAGGCATCGATTACGTGACAACCAATGAACCGGAAAAAGCCAAGAATTTATAATACAACAATCAGAAAAAAGGGTAAGTTTCTCATCATGAGGGGCCTGCCCTTATTTTTTTTTTGCAAAAAGACTTAAAAAATAAGCATGAACAAGACAAGGTAATGATATTTTGTTTATTTTTGCAGTATCATTGCAAACAAACAGATTTAAGATATGAAAAAACTACTCTTATCCATTGCCTTTCTGCTCCCTGGTATGGGAATGATGGCGCAGACTCAGGTAACGACTGCCGAAGGTATCCTCGAAGGAAAAGATCTCTCTGGCATCACAGTATTCAAGGGTATTCCGTTCGCAGCCCCTCCTGTAGGAAATCTCCGCTGGAAGGCTCCGCAGCCTGTACAGAAATGGCAGGGCGTTCGCGAGGCCAAGGAGTTCGGACCGAACCCGATGCAGGAACCTCTCTTCGGCGATATGAACTTCGGTGCGAAGACCAACAGCGAGGATTGCCTCTACCTTAATATATGGACACCGGCAAAGACCATGAAGGAGCATCTGCCGGTACTCATTTATTTCAACGGCGGAGGACTGATGGCGGGTAGCGGAAGCGAACCTCGATATGCGGGCGATGCGATGGCACGCAAGGGCATCATCTCCATCACAGCCAACTATCGTGAGGGCATCTTCGGATTCTTCGCCCACCCACAGCTCTCTAAGGAAACATCCTACAAGGGTTCCGGCAACTATGGATTCATGGACCAGGTGGCTGCCATCCAGTGGGTAAAGGATAACATCGAGGCTTTCGGCGGCGACCCTAACCGCATCACCATCGTAGGCGAATCGGCAGGTTCCATGTCGGTCAGCGCCCTGATGGCTTCCCCTCTCTGTCAGGGACTCTTTGCGCAGGCAATGGGTTCCAGTGGTTCGGTGATGGGATTCAAGAAGGTGGCTACGCTGAAGGAGGCCGAGGAGGAAGGCGTGCAGCTTGCCCAGAAAATAGCCGAGAAGATAGGTAAGAAAAACGGCAAGAAGGTGGAAAAGAAGGTTGGAATGAAGAACCTCAACGAACTTCGTGCCCTTCCTGCCGAGGAACTGATGAAGCTGGCGGAAGTAAGAGCGGTTCCTGTCTATAATATCGACGGATATTTTATGAAAGAACAGCCTGTAGAGGTATTTGCCAAGGGCGAGCAGACCAAGGTGCCTCTGCTTATCGGCGGCAACAACCAGGAGATGACTCCATTGGCGGTATTGATGGGCAAGCAGCCAACCGTTGAGAATCTGAAAGCTGGCGCCAAGGCTACTTTCGGAGAAGAGAACATCGATGAACTCTTCCGCCTCTACGGCATCAACAGCGATAAAGATGTATTGGAGCAGCCGGGCGTGAATCTAGCTTCGGATATCTTCCTCGATTATTCAACATGGAAGTGGGGCAACATGCACAAGTTGACCGGCGGACAGCCTGTTTACCGCTACCGCTATTGCCATCCTCGTCCTGCTATGGCCATCAAGGGTAAGGTGGCTGCATTGGCTGGCGGCGTGGTAGATGCCAAGGAAGATGCGGCTCCTGCGCCACAAGACAAGGGAGCCGTTCATTCTGCCGACATCGAGTATGCGATGGGTACATTGCCAACCAACCGCGTGTTCAAATGGCAGCCGGAGGATTATATGATCAGCGACATCTTCAGCCAGTATTACGGCAATTTCGTAAAGACCGGCAATCCGAATGGTCTGGGTCTGCCTGAGTGGCCATCCACCAACGGCAAGGCTGTAGCCCCTGTGCTTCAGATAGACGTGAATACCGTCGTAAAAACTGATGCCCAGATGGAGAAGCGCTATGATTTCATAGACAAACTGTTTTGGAAGAAGAAATAATTCTCTCATTACATTGAATCAATCGGAATACAGATTTCATTGAATAAACCAGAAATAGAGATGTTTCAGAAATTCATTATCAACAGAGACGGAGTACTGAAGTTCGGGCGTGTCTATCTTCACCGTGACATGCTGTCACCCGGCGAGCAATGCACCTACGGGGGCGGTTTGTGGAAGATAGATGAAGGCAGAGGCGCCATCGTGCTCTACGGCAGAAGTTTCGACTTCGGTCCTCCCGATTTCGACTTTGTGAAACAGATAGACTGGACGGGCTTGGGCGGCACCCCTCGCCCGCTCTTCTATCTGCCTCATTGGCCTAGCGAAGAAGAGATTGTGCCAGTCATCATCAATTAAGAAAATAGTATAATATTCTATAATTTTCTGTGTAAAACTTGCGGATATCAGAATAAAACACTATTTTTGCGAAGAGAAATCCTTCTCGGGGAAAGTGCTCTCTAAGAGAAGAGATTCCGTAAATAAGTAACAATTAAAAAGCAGTATAGTATGAAAAAGAAATTAGTTTTGACAGCAGCCGTCATCGCTGCATTGTCAGTTGTCTCCTGCAATGGCAAGAAGACAAATAGCCAGGGGGCTGACCAGGATAGCCTCAGTTATGCTGAAAATGATTCGCTCAATTCCAACGATGTCATTCTCGATTCCATCGCCGGCACCTACGAGGGAACTCTCCCTGCTGCCGACTGTCCGGGCATCAAGACCGTTTTGACGCTCAACGCCGACAGCACCTACCAGTACTCAGCCGACTATCTGGAGCGCAAGGATGGTCACGACGAAGCGAGCGGTATCTTCAAGGTATTGGCTAACAACGTGGTAGAAATCACCCGTCCATCGAGCGGCGAGACATCTTACTACAAGGTAAAGGATGCCAACAGCCTCATCATGACCGATTCACTGGGCAATGAGCCTGAAGGCGCCATGGCTAAGCACTATGTGCTGACTAAGAAAAGGTAAAAGAGCCTTTAAAAGGTAAAAGGGTAAAAAGAGCCCCCTAGCTTAACATTCCGCTAGGCTCTTTTTACCTTTTTACTTTTTTACCTTTTTACCCTTTTATCTTTAAAACGCCTTTTTTGCCGGTTCTCACAGCGCCATTATTACAAACCTGTTACATTCCTGCCTTTCAAGTTAAAATCAATTAAGTTTTGCACCGGAACCTTCGCTATTCCAGATATTTTTCCTAATTTTGCGCCCACGTTTCTAACAGATGAAATGATTTTAAGATTCAATGGTATATACTAAATAGATTAAGGATAAAGAAAAATGGAACATGTTTTTACTGAATCGATGTTTTTGGTGGGATTCGTGATTTTCATCGCCGCCATACTCGTATTAGACATGCTGGTCATCGACCGAAAGGCACATGTGGTGTCTATCAAGGAAGCCGGTTCATGGACGGCTGTATGGATTATTCTCGCGCTCGCCTTCGCCGTATTCATCTATTTTCATGGCGACATGGTGCACGGCATCGAGAACTTCGACGACCTGAAGCTGATAGCCTCGCGCTATGCTTCGCATCTCAAACTGGACCCGAACGACTATGAGGGGAGTCTGCAGCAATACCGGCACTATATGACCATCTCCTACATCTCGGGTTATCTGATAGAGAAAACGCTCTCGGTTGATAATCTCTTCGTGATGATGATGATTTTCACCTCGTTCGGAGTGGACAAGAAAGATTACCAGCACGTACTGAACTGGGGTATTCTGGGAGCCATCGTACTGCGCTTCGTCTTCATCTTTGCGGGTGCTGCGCTCATCAGCCGGTTCGCCTGGATATTGCTCGTATTCGGAGGATTCCTGGTTTACAGCGGTGCCAAGATGTTCCTCAACAGAAACAAGAAGGAAGAGATCAATGCCCTGGAGCATCCGGTAGTGAAGTTCATGCAGAAGCGCCTGCATCTGGGTCCGCTGGTGATGACGGTGGTGTTCATCGAGTTCTGCGACCTGATTTTCGCCTTCGACAGCATCCCAGCCGTATTCTCGGTATCGCTCGACCCGTTCGTGGTGTTCTTCTCGAATATCTTCGCCATCCTGGGCTTGCGTGCCCTCTTCTTCCTACTGGCAGCGATAGCAGACAAGTTCCGCTATCTGAAGGTGGGTGTGAGTGTGCTGCTGGTGTTCATCGGTGTGAAGATGCTCATCCACGATTTCTTCGAGATTGATGCTGTCAGTTCGCTGGTATTCATCATCCTCGTACTGCTCGTCAGCATCGGGGCTTCGGTGATGATTCCGCAGAAACAGGAAGCGTTGGAAAATACGAAATAAGCAAACCATTCGTAAAGGAGATTATCATCAGGTAATCTCCTTCCAGGAAAACATAAAAAGGGCGATTGCTATTCCCCACGCAAGGGATAAGCAATCGCCCTTATCTTTTATGAACTCAGTACAGAAAGAAGAGCAAATGAATTGGCTTACCCTTCGGCCGCCGAACTTTGTTTCTTCACTCTTCTCTCTTCACTCAATTTACTTCCAAGGATTCTCTGTTGGGTAAGGCAGGCTAGCTGGCTGGTTGTAAGCGATATCCTTGATGCCGAGATACTTGAATACCTCGAACAAGGTCTTACCTACGTGAGAGAATGCTACGGCTCCGTGGTGTGGATAACCCTTCTGAATCAGTACGTGACGATAGAAGCGGCCCATCTCGTTGATGGCGAAGATACCGATACCACCGAATGAACGGGTAGGAACATCGAGAACCTCACCCTCTGCGATGTAGCTGCGGAGGTTGCCCTCAGAATCGCACTGCAGACGGTAGAATGTGATGTCAGAAGCTGCGATATCACCCTCCAAAGTACCACGGGTGAAGTCTGGTTTACCACCATTCTCCAACAAACGGTTCTGGATGAGCTGATACTTAATCTTACGGCTAGAGCACATCTTGCACTGTGGAGTGTTACCGCAGTGGAAGCCCATGAAGGTATCTGTCAACTTATAATCATACTTGCCCTTGATGTCCTCATCATAGATATACTGAGGAACTGAGTTGTTGATATCGAGCAATGTAACGGTATCGTCAGAAGCACACATACCGATGTACTCAGAGAGTGCACCATAGATATCTACCTCGCAAGCTACAGGAATGCCACGGCTAACGAGACGGCTGTTTACATAGCAAGGCTCGAAACCGAACTGGCTTGGGAATGCAGGCCAGCACTTGTCAGCGAATGCTACATACTGGCGAGAACCCTTGTGAGCCTCTGCCCAGTCGAGCAATGTCAACTCAAACTGTGCCATTCTGCGGCTGAGGTCAGGATAGTAGCATCCCTCGCCCATCTCCTTGGCCATATCAGCGCAAACCTCATCGATACGTGGGTCGTTCTCATGCTCCTTGTAAGCTACGAGAAGGTCGAGCTCTGAGTTCTCCTCAATCTCAACACCGAGTTCGTACAAGCCCTTGATAGGAGCGTTGCAAGCGAAGAAGTCCTGTGGACGTGGACCGAAGGTGATAATCTTCAAGCCCTTCAAACCGATGATAACGCGAGCTACTGGTACGAAGTCCTGAATCATCTTAGCTACGTCCTCTGCTGTACCTACAGGATACTCAGGGATGTAACCCTTCAGGTGGCGCATGCCGAGGTTGTAAGAGCAGTTGAGCATACCGCAGTAAGCGTCGCCACGACCATTGATCATGTCGCCGTCACCCTCTGCAGCTGCAACAAACATACAAGGACCATCGAAGTTCTTTGCAATCAAAGTCTCAGGAGTCTCAGGACCGAAGTTACCGAGGAATACAACCAAAGCGTTGCAGCCCTGCTCTTTCACTTCGCCCAAAGCCTTGAGCATATCTTTCTCGTTCTCAACTGTAGTCTGGCAGTTGAAGATTTCACCCTTGTACTCTTTTACGATGTTCTCACGGCGCTGAGTAGAAAGCGCGATTGGAAAACAGTCACGGCTAACGGCAATAATACCGAGCTTTACTTGTGGAATGTTGTTGCTTACCATAATTTTAGTTTATTACTTAAGTTTTTGTATAAATTGCTTATATTTATTGATTCTTTTCTAAATTTGTTTGGCTGACAATTATTCATTGTTCCGAGCACAAAGGTACAAATATATTTTGTATCACCAAGCGTTTTAAGGAATTTTTAATTCAAAAAAATGGCGCAAAACCGAAATTCTGCGCCAAATGTAACATATGATAAAGTTCTTGATACATTTCATACATGTCTCTATTATCATCTGATACCCCTTTTCTGCCTTAACATCTTCTTTAATATCTTCGCAGCGGGCGGTACCGGATGGTATAAATCTGATTGAAGTACTCCTTCCAGGCGTTCGGCTCCTTGTCATCATCACGCACGATGCGGATGCCATAGAATCGGGTACCCGTCTCCTTGTATTCCCGGAATCTCGACAACAGCTGCTGTGGCGGATCTGGAATCAGGAAGTCGGTAATCCAAAGCACATCGGCATTCACGTAATGGAGTCCGTCGTTGTCGAGAAGGTCGAACATCTGGGTCATCATCTTCTTTGCCGATGTTCCGCCTCCGATAAATGGAAGGTGGGTTGTGGTAGGCTGCCGCCGGATGCCTCGCCCGGTATGCGCCTGTCCATCTCCGTCGGACGGAACTGTATCTACTTCGGCTGATTCCATCATAGTGATTCCTATTCTCTTCAGGCGCTCTGCCTTGCGCTTCGCCATCAGGTCGATGGCACGGGTACTGACGGAGAAATCTATCAGGAAGCAGTCTCGCTCCAGATCTTCTGCCGTTTCTTCCAGCAGAGAGATGAGTGTTGAGGATATCCTTTCGGGCGTGCCATACATACTGGCTGAGGTGTCCAAACAGACGATCATCGGACCCTTGCGGGAAGCATGGGTAAAGCCCAGTTTGCGGGATGGTTTCGACATTTCGCTCTTATAACGGAAGGTCTGGAGTCTTCGCGTGCGATACTTATAGATAAAGAGGCCCTCCATATCTTCATCGCTGTACTGTGCCAGTTCGAGGGGGAGAAGGGAGTTGAGATCATCGCCCACGGTAATGCCCTCGATATCGCTACCTGCAGAATGCTCCATCTTCATCTCTACGCCCGATGCGATGGTGAGCCGGTCTTTGCCGTTGGCATCGGCTACTCGTCCCATCTTCGCCACAATTTCCTTGATTTCGGGATATTTGTCCTGAATCTTCACCTGGTTCAGACGGCGTTCAAACTCCGTTTCGGTCCATCCGTTCGTCATCAGTTCCCAGGCTTGTACGGCGCGCTGTTCCGAAACGCCCTTCGTCTTCATGTTGCGGGTTATCTGGTCCATCATGCGCACCAGTCCTGTTTCGAAGTTGTTCTGGCGCAGGGAGATGAAGTCCTTCAGCTTGTTCAATACCTGATGGTCGATGCAGACCTTCCAGTCTCTTACCAGCCTTTCCCAGTTTTCGGGTTTCGAAGCCCCGTCTCCAGTCATCAGCTTGAGGAAGAAAGGCTTATCGAACCCATCTTCAGCATGTTCCTGTTCCAACTGGTCGAGAAAGGGGAGCCACACCTGTTCATCCATCCGCTTGAAGGGAGCCCAATCGAGCACATCATCTGCCCGATGACTCTCGGTCCAGGCACGCTGGCGCTGGAACCGCATGTGATGGACGCATTCCACGATGAATTTTCCCACGCTATCATAGAAAACCTTGCTCTTGATTTTGCTGTTCACCACCTGTCGCACGAATTTCTGCACCTCTTCGCCAGTTTCTTCTATGGTTACTTTCAGGGTAAAGAGATGAATGAGATAATCCTTCAGCGGGTCTTCCTTCAAATTCCAAGGCATGGCGGTGCCTGTCGGATCAGGAATCTTCACCTGTCCCGACTTGCAGAAGTCATCCAGCATCTTCAAGTAATACTGTGCCTCCGCCAAGTCCTTGTTATTCTGGTATTTCATAGGAGTAAATCCTTATTTTTTCTCCATCAGATATTCTGCGAAGATTCTTGCAGCACTCTCTACTTTGGCTGCGCAAGGGCGAGACTTGTAATATTCTGCCGTTCTTGCCGAAGCCACATAGCTGGACTGCGCTTTCTCGTGGCCCTTCAAGCCGAGGATTTCGGCACAGATGATACTGCCGTTCTGCTTCTTCGATTTGGCGAGCAAATCCTGCACCACCTTATAGCATGCCGACTTGCCCTCGCGGTCATCCCCCTCGGTCTGTCCGCAATCCAAGCCAACGAGCACCACGATGCCCGAAACAGCACCACACATCATTCTCATTCTGCCTACTCCACCACCGAAGCCGGCACCAATGCGCTTCGCCATCTCATCATCAAGACCATATAAATCGGCAAAGGCAGCCACTACCGACTGGCAGCAGCCATAGCCCTGCATAAAGTTATCCACCGCCTGGTGAACACGCGCCTCCAACTCTGGAGTCAATATTTTCTGTTCATTCATCATGTTTAGATTCTTCTATATATAATAATGTAATAGGAGGCGATTAAACCTCATAAAGTTTCATCGTATCCTGACGGGTAAACGCCAGTTCCTTATAGAAATCGCGGAGATAAGCCGATATTTCCGCCTTATCATCAGCAGATGCGAAGAGATTCTCGCCCAACTGCCTTTCCAGCGAGCTCAAGCCATCCGAAAGGTTTTCTATCTCCCCCTCGTAATCCCTTCCATCCTCCGGATTCCTGCGTACACGATGATACTTAACATCCTCTGCAAGCGCATTCTTCATCTCCACGAGTTTATCTGCAAAAGGAGAAAAGAGGGCACGGATCACGATGTTTCGGATAGCATCCCGCTCTTCCGGTTCCTGCCACAGACAATGGTAGATAGGCAGCAAATCGCAGATATCCACCTCTTCCCTATCCTGCATAAAGGCTGAAGTGCGAAGCAGGCGGACGATATTCTTCCATCGGCGGTCACTCACATAGATGTTTCTGCGCTCGGCAGCCTCATCCACATTCACGGCTCTCAGAGATTTACGGATGGCAGAAATCGCATCAAGCACCTCCTCCTTCACGCCAATCTTACTGATTTTCTCCGCCCATTCAGCATACTCCTCAGCAGTAATCTTCAAATCAGAAAAATCTGCGGAATCAGATTTCCCCATAGAACCAGAAGAATCTGTGGAATCTGTGAAATCTGTGGGACCTAAGAAATCCGTGGGAGCCTCCAGCAGCATCGCCCGGAAATTCTTCTCCAGTTTAATCGGTCGGCTTTCTATTCTGATAACGAATCGGTCCCAGAGCGCCTCCAGTCCTTCTCCCTTAGCCGGCAACTCATTGCTTGCAGCCACGAGAAGTTTCAGAGGAAGATGCATTTCCCGATTGCCGTTTCTGAAGATTTTCTCGTTAATCACCGTAAGGAGCGTGTTCTGGATAGCAGGTCCCGCCTTCCAGATTTCATCAAGGAAAGCCACATCGGCAGTAGGCAGATAACCCTCCACCGCACGCTCGTAAGTATCCGAAGTCTTCAGTTTCTGAATGCTCACCGGACCGAAGATTTCATCGGGTGTAGAGAATCGCGACATCAGATACTCAAAGCTCTGAGCCTCCCTGAACGCCGTCTTCAACTGTCTGGCCACCATACTCTTTGCCACACCCGGAGGTCCCAGCAGGATGATACTCTCACCTGCCAGAGCAGCCAGGAGCGAGAGCGATATCTCCGTCTCCTTCTCATAAATGCCCCGGTTCATCTCACCGAGTAATTGTTTGAATCTTTCAAGCATATTCTTACTTTTCTATTCAGAATCATATAAAGACGAAAAGAAGTTAAGAGATAAAATTCATTATCCCTTAACTTCCTCATATTCTTTTATATAAATAAGGTATGGCTTACTTTACGTTGCCCACCTTAATCAAGTACTCAGCAATCTGAACAGCGTTCAGGGCAGCACCCTTACGAATCTGGTCGCCAGTCAACCACAATGTGTTACCATTGTCATCAGCCAGATCCTTGCGGATACGACCTACATATACATCGTCCTTACCGGCACTCTCCAATGGCATTGGATAAACGTAGTTCTGGGCATCATCCTTTACAGTTACGCCTGGAGCAGCCTCCAAAGCCTTGCGGATGTCCTCTACTGCCAATGGCTTCTCTGTCTCGAACCAAACACTCTCTGAGTGAGAACGGAGTGAAGAAACGCGAACGCAGGTAGCACTGGTGCGAACATCAGAGTGCATAATCTTGCGGGTCTCGTTATACATCTTCATCTCCTCCTTGGTGTAATCGTTAGGAGTCATCTTGTCAATCTGTGGAATGACATTGTATGCCAACTGATGAGGGAACTTATTGATATGCTCAGTCTTACCGGTCTCGATGATATCCTTATACTGCTGCTCAAGTTCAGCCATGGCAGCAGCACCAGCACCTGAAGCACTCTGGTAAGAAGAGATATGAATCTTCTTGATATGGCTCAAGTTATCGATAGGCTTCAACACTACAACCATCATGATGGTGGTACAGTTAGGGTTGGCGATGATGTTGCGAGGGCGATTCAGGGCATCCTCAGCATTTACCTCAGGCACAACCAGAGGCACATCGTCGCACATACGGAATGCGCTAGAGTTATCAATCATCACGGCACCATACTTGGTGATAGTCTCGGCAAACTCCTCTGAAGTGCCGCCACCAGCAGATGTGAAAGCAATATCGACATCTTTAAAGTCATCGTTATGCTGCAAAAGTTTGACCTCATAGTCCTTTCCCTTGAAGTTGTATTTTCGTCCGGCAGAACGCTCAGAACCAAACAACACCAAATCATCCATAGGGAAATTTCTCTCAGCAAGGATACGCAGGAATTCCTGTCCTACTGCGCCACT
>OLIV01001159.1_pt1 | contig 13427 bp, 9 predicted proteins | sample 1601411 | NCBI WGS metagenome assembly OLIV01 (sample SAMN03922450, study PRJEB24848) | human gut metagenome | isolation source: stool sample | host: Homo sapiens | place: Germany | collected 2009-11 | reverse complement strand
ACTCGCGACCCTAACCTTGGCAAGGTTATGCTCTACCAACTGAGCTATTTCCGCATTTTTTCGTTTGCGGTTGCAAAGGTAGGGATTTTCCGTAAACCTGCAAACATTCTGCACACTTTTTTTCACAGAAATCTCTGCACTTTGCCTCCACCGCCAAACAATCTTTTTGATTATCAACTCATTCGGTCACGATAATCTTCATAAGAAAATTGCTTGTATATTTCAGCCTTCCCTTCTTTCGTCCACAAAGCAATGGCAGGATGATGAATTCCGTTAAACATATTCGTCTTTACCATGGTGTAATGAATCATATCTTCAAACACGATCCGTTCTCCGATTTGCAGTTCATGATCGAAACTCCACAGCCCCATATAGTCACCGCTCAAACAGGAGTTTCCTCCTAAACGATAAATATATTTTCCTTCATTTCCCATTTCCGCACCGCGAACGGCAGGCTGATAAGGCATTTCCAGACAGTCGGGCATGTGGCAGGTGAAGCTGACATTCAATATGGCAGTTTTAATACCACGGCTTTCTACAATATCCACGACTTCAGAAGTCAGCACACCCGTCTGCCAGGTAAAGGCCGAACCGGGTTCAAGAATAATACGTAAATGAGGATAACGGGCTTTCAGTCCCTGCAATAATTTTATCAGATGTTCCGTATCATAATCTTTACGTGTCATCAGATGTCCGCCGCCCAGATTCAACCATTTCAGTTGCGGAAACCAACGGGAAAACTTTTCTTCGAGATGTTCCAACGTTCGTTCCAACTCAAAAGAAGAAGACTCGCAATGGCAATGGCAATGAAAGCCTTCGATACCTTGTGGCAACGTATCCGGCAATAAATCGGCAGTAATTCCGAAACGCGTACCGGGAGCGCAAGGATTGTAAAGTTCCGTTTCTACCTCCGAATATTCAGGGTTCACACGGATACCACAAGAGATACCGCCTCCTTTTGCTACGGTCATCGGATAGAAACGTTCGAACTGTGCCATAGAATTAAAAGTAATATGGCTACTGCAACGCATGATTTCCGGGAAATCCTGTTCTGTATATGCAGGTGAATAAGTATGTGCCTTACTTCCGAACTCTTCCAGCGCCAAACGTGCCTCATAGACCGAGCTTGCTGTAGAATGGTCTATGTATTCACGGAATATAGGGAAAGAGCGCCACATAGCAAACGACTTGAAAGCAAGAATAATCTCCACTCCCGCCCTGTCGGCTACGCTTTTTATCAAACTCAAGTTCTTTCTTAAAAGTTCTTCTTCCATGATGTAGCAGGGAGAAGGAAACTGGGTAAAATCTATCATATACAATATTGTTATCTAAAGTAACGTCTTACAAATACGGATGCAAAAATACAAATTCAAAAGCAAAGAGGGATTGTTTTATTTTTAATTAAGATATTGCTTTTCGAGAACTTTTTCTTATTTTTAGACCTTATTATATAAGACGTGTAATTGTTTCATCCCAAATACTTGACTGATTATGAATAAAGACTTAAGAAAAGTAGTGATTCTGCTGGCACACCCCAACATCAAAGGATCACAGGCAAACAAAGCATTAATCGATGCTGTCAGTGACATTGAAGGAGTGGCGGTGTTCAACCTTTACGAACTGTCAGAGGACATTGCTTTCAATGTGGACGAATGGAGTAAAATCATCTCCGACGCTTCGGCCGTTATCTACCAGTTTCCTTTCTACTGGATGTCTGCCCCGTCATTACTAAAAAAATGGCAGGACGAAGTGTTCACTCACTTGTCCAAGACTCCGGCTGTCGCGGGCAAACCGTTAATGATAGTAACGACCACCGGCTCCGAATACGATGCTTATCGTAGTGGCGGGCGAAACAGATTCACAACCGATGAACTTCTACGTCCGTATCAAGGCAGTGCTATTCATTCGGGTATGGCGTGGCAGACACCTATTGTCGTTTACGGAATGGGAACTGCAGATGCAGGAAAAAATATTGCCGAAGGAGCGAATTCATATAAGCAACGGATAGAAATGCTTATCAATAGCAGTAACGCAGGGAATAATTGGTAAAACAATAAAAAGCGTAGCTTTATCCGTCCTAAAGCTACGCTTTAGCATCCCTAAAGCACTGCTTTAGACCTCGTAAACCACTTCTTCTTCAGCGTCAATACCGGCAGGAAAATAAAAACTCCAATTACCGACATAACCAATCCCCCAATCGTACCTGCCGCCAACGGAAACCAGAAACCTTCTTTCTCCGCACCTATCATGAAAGGAATAAATCCCAGAATAGTGGAAACCACCGTCAGGAAAATAGGAATCACTTTCGTGTTCCAGGCTTTCACGTATGCCCGGAGCGGCGAGAGACACGGGTAACGTTTACGAATAGAATTATATTCGTTCAGGATATAGATACTTGCATTTACTGTGATACCGCAAAGCAGAACAAAAGAAGCAAAACCTCCCTGATCAAAATTCAGTTTGAACCAGTAGAATGTAAGAAACACTCCGATATAAGACACCGGAATCACAAAAATAATCGCTAACGGCTGTTTCAAAGAATTGAACAGAATACTCGTAATAAAGAAAATGATAGCAATCACAATAAGCAACAGACGATATTGCTTATTGTCCTTTCCTCCCCACGACCAGTTATTGTCCTCCGATTTGGCAGTATATCCCATTGGAAGAATCTCATTAAATTCCTCCAGATCTTTCTTCAACAGCTTATGCCCCTGTTCCGAAGAACCGATATACTCATATTGCAGGCACAGCCGGTACTGCTGGTTTTCCTTGGCTACTTCCTGCGGCATCTGCCCTTTTTCCACTGTTGCCAGTTCCGACAGTTTATATTCTTTTCCACCTGCCGAAAAAGGATAATACTGCATTGCCCACACATCCCTTTCTTCCGACTGGCGGGAAGACAATTTTATTTTTTCCGTACCTTCTTCCGTCGTCACCGAACCAATCTCCATATTCCGTCCATATATCGGTCGGATAGCGGAAAACAATCTTCCGGCTCCGATATTTTCCTCTGCCATTCGGAGCTTGTCCAGACTGAAATAAAATTCCATATAATCATCCTTCCACCACGAGAAGTCGGAACCGATCGTTACTTCCTTGATGCGACGGTGAGACAAGAACTTCTCTTTCAGTTGTTCCGCCCGGTCATACAGTTCGTCATAATTATACCCATACATTTTCACCCGGAATGAACCCGCACTCTCACGCACATTATTACTGAATCCTTGGTCCTGCAATCCGTAAATACTCCAATCTCCTCCACCCAATTGAAGTGCCTTGTTTATCATATTAGCTTTCAGCGTATACGGGAAACCGCTCTTTTGGTGCTCTTTCGTGAAATAAATATGAATAGATGCCCTGCGTGCACTTTCCACAGACGTCTGGAACTGCTTGATTTCTTTAAATTCGCTCAAGTAAGTTTCCATTCGCTTAATCAACGTATTCATCTGCTCCAGCGTACTCCCATTCGGCAAATTGGCATTGGCATGAAGCACCACTTCTTCATTACGCGTAAAATAACTTCCTTCATATACTTTCTGTACAAAAAGTCTTAAAGCTCCTCCCAATGCTTTATCCACTACCGGTTTTACCTTCTCTTTATACGTAGAAGTACCCAGTGTCTTATTATAAAATTCCGCCCATTTATCTTCCCCCTTCATCTTTTCCGGCAACAGAAATACCGGTAATCCGAAAGCCAGCAACAATAAAATGCAGACCGCCACCCTCCACCGGCAAAGAATCCGTATCAGCCAACTGTAAAAACGGCTGAAATATACCGGAAAACGATGCATTTTAGAACGTATCCACATAAAGAAACGTATATTTCCCGACTTCCACTTCGCACCTGAAAGCGAAGATTTTTTCCTCCGCTTCAATCCGGTTTTGTCGATCAGGGAAGGAACAAAAAACAGGGCAACCAGCAGTGATACCCCAAGATTAATAATCACTACCGCAGCAAAATCCTGCAAGTTCAGGCGTATCTTCTCATCGAGGAAAAAGATAATGACCAAAGCCCCCATTGTAGTCAACGTAGCCGCCAGTACGGACATAAAAGCCTTCCGGTTTCCACGCCGCAGATAATGGTCGCTCATCACAATCGTATTGTCAATCACCAGATTTAGAGAAACCGTGATACCTGCCAGAGAATACAACTGCATTTCAAGTCCGAATGCATAATAGAAGATAACGGCTATCGCTACATTAACTGCCAGACTGGTTACAATCAGAAACAAATACTTCGGACTAAAAGTAATCAATAGCACAAACAGAAGCAGAATCGCTACCGTCACCCCCGTTCGCAGATAAATCTTCCCCAGTTCTTCCTGAATAAACTCCGTTGCATCATAGCTGGTATGAATCTCGTATCCCGCCGGAAGAAGTAACCGGATATCATCCATATATGCTTTCACTTCCTTGCTCAATGCCAACTGATTGGCCGTTTCCTCCGCCACAACAGACAGATAGATAGAGTTCAGACCGTTAATTCGGTAGTAACTTTGCGGCTGTTCCTCCACACGGGAAACTTTTACCAATTCATTCAGACCAATGATTTTGCCATCTTTCATCTTCACCTGTATCCGTTCCGCATCAAAGTCCCGGTTATTATATTCGGGAACCAGCGCCAGACGGATCCATTGCCTGCCCGAACTCCCCTGTTCCATATCGTATGTACCCAGAAACTCTTTCTGGTAATGCAACCGGACAGCCTGACGGATATCATCCGTACTTATCCCAAGCGTATGTAACTGTTCGGAGTCATATTCCAACCGCCATTCCATTGGGGTAGCCCCGCCAAGATTAATCTTATAAATTCCCGGAAGTTGTGCCAAACGTGTCTTAATATGTTCTTCCGCATACTGTTGTATCAGAATGGGAATAGCAGGCGCATTAATCGTAAATGCCATAAAAGGGCCCTGGTTGTTCTGCCCCGGACTCTGCATCTGAATATACGGATAGCTCACCCCGTCCGGCAGTTCCGGCCATGTCTGACGAATGATGGTGGACGCTTCAAAACGTGCAACTGCAACATCCACATGTTTATCCAGATTCACGCTGATACTGCCCCACCCGTTTCCTGAAGTAGAATAGATACCCCGAATCCCTTTCACGCGGGCAAGCATCGCCTCCAGTTTGCTGGTAGCTGTCATTTCCACCACGCGTGCCGAAGTGCCGGGCATACTGAAACGCACCGTGAAGCCGGGTAATGTCCGTGAGGGGTTCAGTTTGACCGGAAGCAACGGCACAAGCGCCAGCCCGACCAATGCCACGCAGACAAAAGCCACAATCAGGGTGAAAGCGGAAGCCTTCGAGGACTTTTTTATTTCAAGACTTATATTTTGCATTACCATTATTTATGTAAATAGAAATCTCTGTCATATAAGCGACAGCATCTCTGTTTATGATAGACTTAATGGAGATACTACCGAGAATAAACGCCGCAATTATCATTTGATCAGCTTGCCTCCGTTAAAATCGAACCTGTCCGAAAGTGAAAGTTTTGTAGCAAAATCAAACAACGTAAGCCGTCGTATCTTGTAATAATTCAACCAGTAATTCTGCAAAGCAGAGATAAAGTTACGCTGTGCCTGCTGCTGCCTGTTCAGAGAAAGAGTCAGGCTGTTTATATCCGCTTTGCCGATGATAAAACGCTGCTTTGTCTCATTATAAGCGAGTATGGACAAATCCAAAGCTTCTTCCGCACTGGCAATCAATTGTTGCTGGATATTAAAATCACTCACTGTCATTATCACTTCCTCCTCAATACTTATCTCGTCCTGGCGTGCCGAAATCTTCACCACATTCAGGTTATTCCGTGCCATATTATACTTTCCTTTGCGGACGCCCCAGTCCAGCAACGGAATAGAGACACTGACCGCCACCAAATCCTGCTGCATGGGCTTATGATAGACATCCCCGAAATTGTCCGCCACCTGATTAAAACCGATACTGGCATTCACACTTGCATTAAAGCGCGACTCCTTTTTAGTCTTATCCACATTACGCTCCGCTTCCAGCACATTCTGTTTCAATTCCAACAATTGCGGGTTGTTGCTCCTTCCCCACCTCAAAGCCTCATCTATCGGAATCTCCAGCATTCCCGGACGGGAAGGAAGTTCCAGCTCGATCTGCGTATTCTTATCCAGATTGAGAAAAGAAGCCAATGAGAACATAGCCCGCTTCAAATCGCTTGCTTTATTCTGCAATGTGTTCTGCGCATTCACCCGATCCAGCTTCAGAGTCAACAGGTCGGCTTGCGAGATAGCTGCGATCCGGTGCCGTTGTTGCCCGATGCGGTACAACGTATCCGTAGAAGCCAGATTTTCTTTTGCCAGGTTATATTCCGCTTGTGCCATAGCCAGAGAGAAGAAATAACTCGTTGCCGTTTCCGAAACTTTCTCCACATTATAAAGAAATTCCTTTTTCACACGTTCATATTTCAAAGGCTCTATCTTCCGTTCCCATTTGAATGGATTATACCCCACCAAACTTTGCGAATACCCAATCCTTATCGGGACACTGGTCAGCTGTGTCGCACTATTATCTCCGAAATTACGCATATAGGCAAGATTCGATTCCAGATAAAATGTACCTCCGGTCAGGTCAAGATTCTGCCGGACACTTAACCCTCCATAAGCATAATAAGACTGTTGCGTACGGTACACATCCAAATCCTGTCCCGAATCGTAACGTTTCGTAATATCCCGGTTATATTGCGCCGGAGTAAGATCCAGCGTCAGGCTGGGCAGGCGGTTTGCCTTATATGTCCTGTACTCCCAATAACCGGACAAGTACATATTCTGTGTACGGAATGACTCCAATGAACTGTCATTGGCAAGAGCGATTGTCCGGTTCAAATCCAGTACCAGACGTTTCTGTGCATGAAGCAGGGATTCACCACAGAGGACACCAAGAATACAGAGAAATGCCCATATCCTTTTCTTTGCTGAAAAGAATAACTTTGTCTCCTCCGTGGTAAAATTTAATAATCCATTCATAACTCTCATATTTGAACTATTCGTTATTACTTGCTACTTATTTCTTCTTTCTTTCTGTAAATAAACCAGTAAAGCAATGGTATGATGAACAGACTCACTGCCGTACCGACCGACATTGTCCCTATCATGGCGATAGACAATGGTTTCTGTAATTCCGAACCCATATCCGATGAAAACAGTAACGGCACCATTGCAAAGATAGTAGTCAGCGAAGTCATGATAATCGGGCGCAAACGCCTGCGTCCTGCTTCATGGATAGCCTCCAACAACGGAACACCCGCTTTGCGCAGTTCATTGATAGCGTCCAGTTTCAGGATAGAGTCATTGATTACAATACCACAGGTGACAATAAGTCCGATAGCAGACATCAGATTCAGTGTATGCCCGCAAAGCCAAAGCAGTAATAACGCAAAGGCCACATCTATCGGTATCTCCGCCAGAACAAGCAAAGGTTGCAGGAAACTTTCAAACTGCGAGGCAAGAATAAAATACATCAGCAACAACGAAATAAACAGGATTACCACCAGCTCGTCCAACATCTCCCTGTTGGAAAAGAAACTTCCGGAGAAGCCTGTATCCCATTCTTTCGTTTCCTCCGCTACCTGCTTCACTTCCCGCATCAACTTGTCCCCGTTCTGCACGTCATAAAAATTAAAGGGGACATATTCACCATTACGCCCCGAAGTAATACTTTTCAGATCCTCAGCAGGAGCTATCGTAACCAGCTCCCGAAGAGGGATATATTCTATGTTTCCTTTATTATCCGGTTCAGTCTGTATCAACGTCTCCTGCAATATTTCATTCACAGTCTTTTCGCTGCCGGCAACGCTGATCGGAAGATATTGTTGGTAAGAATGCAACATTGTCACACTATTCTCACGAAAAGCAGTTTTCAGGATACGGTAGAGCTCATTATAGGAAACACGGTAAAGCAACAGTTTCTCTTTGCTAATACTTAGATTCAGTTGATTCTCGAAAGCGATACCCGTAGGGGCGATTCCCGTCTTCCGTGCCAAATCCTTCTCCACGCGCCGGATGGTTTCCGCTTCCGGTGCCTTTGCCTTATTACGGGTATAAAACTCGGCTATGATATCTGGTTCGCCTGTGACAAAGAGTTTCTCAAACACAGTCTCCGGCGGAGAGAAAGAAATGACGGAAAGCGGATAACGCTCTTTCAGTCTGCGATAAATTTCTTGCTGTAAAGGAGAAATAGTTTCGGGCGTCTCCGTACGGAAGTAAAGTTCAGCCTCGGAAGAAGAAAGCTCCCTTTCACAGTTCAGAAGGAAATCCTGCCTGCCAATGGACGCCGTGTGCTCGGCTACCGGTTCTTCCAGTTCTTTAAAAAGTTCGTCCACACGCCTCCTGTTTTCATCCACATGAATATTCTCATTCCACTCAATCCTGGCAATCAATTCATTCTCCTCAATATCGGGCATGCGCTGCTTGTCGATAAAGAAAAAGAAAAATACACAAAGCGGAATGGAAATAGCACAGAACAAAACACTGAACGTTTTATGACTGAATACCCAGTCCACCCCCGCATCATAAAAACGATCTAATGTATGATCTTTTATCGGGTTATTGAATTTAAAGGAAAGCCACTTCCATTTCCGGGTATGAATACCGGTCCGGTAGACCAGCAGATAAAGTACGGGAAGCAACATGATACCCGTAAAATAAGAAACCATAAGTCCCACTGTAACTGAAAAAGCCTGATCGTAAAAGATAGCTCCGGCAATACCACTCATAAAAATCAACGGTGCAAACACGGCAATGGTCGTTAAGGAGGAACTCAACATGGGAGTCACCACTTCGCTTGTTCCCGTGATACAAGCACGGCGCAACGAATATCCCCGTTCCCGGTATTGCGATATATTCTCAGTTACAATAATCGAACTGTCAATCATCATACCCAATGCCAGAATCAATCCGGCGAGTGAAATGATATTCAGGGACATATTGCACAGATAGAAGAAAACGAAACTGATTACGATAGAAACCACCATGCTAAGTCCGATAACCAACGGAGATTTTACATCCCCCAGAAACAAGACCGCTACCAGGCAGATAAAGAGAAAACCTAAAGACAGATTCTGTTGCAGATTCGAAATTGTGTAGTCCAGCAATTCCGTCTGATTACGGCTGATACTGAAATCAATATCCGGATATACCCGTTGGAAGTACTCCATCGTCTCTACCAGAGATTTCTTCATCTTATCCATATTCTCATCCGCCTGCTTGATAACAGCCAGCGTCACTGCCCTTTTCCCGTTAGATACAGATACCCCTTTTTCTTTTACGGGCACGATATTCACCCGGCAGAAATCCTTTAACTGCACAATCCGGTCTCCTTTACGCAGATAAATATTTTCTACATCTTCTGCAGTACGCAGGAGGGTGGAAAACTTTATGTTATATTCATAATATCCGTCACGTACCGTCATACTACCCGGTTCCACATTATTGGCAGCCAGAGTCGATTCTATATCCTCAATAGAAATTCCCAACATGGAGAGCATATCCTCATCGGGCACAATCTGCACCTGGCGTTCCACCAATCCGGTCACATCTACCATAGCCACTTCTTCAAGCTGCTCTATCCTACGTTTAATGACCGATTCCGCAAATTCACACAGATCCAGAAAGGACTGTTGTCCCGTAATGCTATAAGCACTGTCATTCTTCAAAGTCAGATTCAGGTAAAAAACAGGTATATCCGTTGCGCTCGCCTTAATGACTTTCGGACGTTCCGTTTCCTTCGGGAGATAGTTCATTGCAGCGTCTATCTTTTCATTGACCTCGATAAAGGCCAGGTCCGTATTAGTACCGAAATCAAAAGACAAACGGATAATACCGGCGCCGTCTCTAGACTCACTGTGAATATCTTTCAATGTAGAAACCTGTATCAACTGGCTGCGCAAAGGTTTCACAATCGTATTTTCCAGTTCGCGGGCGGATGTATTGGCAACAGACACCTGTATAGTGATCTCCGGAATAGCGATATTCGGAAGCAGAGATATCGGAAGTGTAGAATAAGTCACCAGCCCGATTATAAAACAGGCGGTGAAAGCCATCAGCACGGCAATAGGACGCTGGATTAAAAATTTTATCATGCTTTTCTCTGTATTTATCGTTTGCAGTCAATCATTCACCGCTTATAGTCACCTCCGTTTCATGCGCTAAATTCAAGTTCCCGGTGACAATAACCGTATCTCCTTCCAAGAGGCCATCTTCAACACCTCCCTGAGATTTATCCGAGACAACATATTCCGTAGCATTCTCCAATCCCGTATGTACATAATTCCACATTGCCTTGCCTTCTTTTAAGGTAAACACAACCTGTTTGCCGGAACGCAGCACCACAGCCGTTTTAGGAATGACCAACTGCTCCCCTAAACTCCGCTTGACGCTTACCCTTACGTTCATGCCGCTAAACAACTTCCCCTGTCCGTTTACCGCAGCTTTTACTTTTACCATTCCGTTCGCATCCACCAGCGGATTGATTTCAGATACACTACCTTCATAAGAACCTCCGCCGGCATAAGGAGTAATCATTACTTTGTCACCGGTTTTAATAAAAGCCAGTTCGTTCTCCAACACGGTGAAATCAGTTTCCATCCCACGAGTGTCAATGACAGTACAAAATGCCTCGGACGTATTAGCGAGATTATAAGGTTTTGAAAACAGATTAGCTACTATCCCGTCAAAGGGGGCAACAAGTGTAGCATGCTCCGTTTCTCTTTTCGTAAGTTCATACTGGGACTTCGACTGTTCATAGCCGCTCTTTACTTTCGCAAGTTTCATGGTTTCTTCAGGCACCTTGCTAAAATCATCCGGCGTATATCCCTGCCCGATAAGTACATCTTTCAGTTCAAGCTCCGCTTTCAACAAAGCATCTTCCGCCTGTGATAATTTCTGTTCCAGACGGAATTTATCCAGCTCGGCCAACTTCTGCCCCTTACGAACACGATCACCGTTTTTCACATAGACATGAGCAATAACCTCATTCGTTTCAAAACGAAGATCAGCCTGCCCACGGGCACTTACCTTGCCGTTACTGACTAGTTCGTGATGAAAATCACACCTCTTTAGAATTTGAACGGTGACTTCATTCTTTGAATCCGGAAGAACGGTAGAAACACCTTTATCCTGCTCGTCTGCATCACTTTTCTTGCCAGAGCAAGATGTCATTCCACCATAAGCTAAACAACATAGCAGCATCCATATATAACTGTATTTTTTCATAATATATTTATTGCTATCGATTATGCATTATAAATTAATCCCTCTATTGGACTCAGACTTTATTTATGCCCGACAATCTTATTCTTGTTATTCTTTTGTATTTTTTCCTTCAAATGATTTAAATATAATCGTGTTATATCCTGTTGATTTTTACTAGGAAAATAAAATGAGGTCATTCGCCCCTGGTTATTTACATATGCAAAAAATCGTTGACTCAATCCTGTTGTTCGGCTACTTGGAAACTCCAGAAATTCCTCGGATATATTTGTGAATCTAAAATTACTCAATTTATTTTTTAAAAGCATCATATTATAACGATTATTTTCATAAGCCGGCAATATTAGTATTTTATTTTTCCCAAAACTCTTTTGTATATTATTCATATCCCTTCTATTTATTTCCGTCTTTTCACTTATATAAAAAGAAATAGCAGAAACATACATAACTGAAATACAAACAGTTATGAAATTATTTAAATTCATAATAGAGTATCAATGGATTAGATTCATCTCTTAATTTTCTTATACTTTCTTTATTCTTTAGTTTATCAGATATATAATTCTCTTTCTCAAAATACTGCAACTCAGAAAAACATTCAGGAGTAACATAAAAATATACACCCAACGAATCACTACAAAGAAATATCGGAATATGAGAATAGTCAGGCTTAATAGTAAACAATATATCATTTAGTGTTTTCTCATAAACAAGTGTTCTCCCACTTTTAATATCATGCTGAACCTGTTGATTAGACTTTCTCATACATTCAAAAAATAGCTGGTCTTTATATTTATAAATATGGGAAATATGCTGTATTTTACCTTGTTTGTTAAGCCTATTTATTAGAGAAAGAATATTTCGACTTCTTACCCGAGGATCAAGAGTCAGAAGCTTTTCATCTTCTAATATATCTTTTTTTAAAACTATCCCCTCACTTTGAATAGCCATATATGGAGAAATTCTCTGTTCTTTAATAGACATAATAGTATCCATTAAACCCATGATAAACAAATCTTCATTCTTGCCAATATTATAAAAAACATTGCCATGAATAAGTTCATCATTCCACCCTTTATTATACTCTGATGCATCCATCCATTGTGCAATTCTTTCCCCTGACTTGACATCTACTTGCTGTAGTAAATAGTATCTATCTTCTTTTGAAGGTTGAAAAAAAGTCTGTGCTCCATATAAGCATCCACTATTATAAGCAATGTAATTAAAATGAATATTCTTATCCATAAGAATTCCTCCTTTAAACTTACCTGAAGAAATATCATACCTATATATCTTATTCTGTAAAGAATCAAAGATATACAGTTCATTATCATCTATATTAATCGTAAAATCATCACAAGATACATATTCATCAGGTGCCAATCCTATATTGCCAATTTTTCTCATAAAAGTGCCTTTTCTATCAAATATATAAACTCCTTTTGTAGAACGGCTATCCAAAACAAACACTTGACTCTTGTAAATCTGCATTTTATCTATTCCTCCCAGCAGTGCGTCTTTTTCATCCAGCTCAATTGCAGTCACTGATTTGAAAATATCCGAATACTTAAATTCTGACACTTTGGTACTATCCAAATTCACAATTAATACAGGGCTGCTTCTATCTATTATTTTGTTCTCAGACAGACAAGAAATAGCTATATAGCTCATTGCTATAGCACAACATATATAGCATATCTTCATTATAAATATCCTAATATTATTCATACTCGTCATTATGTTATTGATTTGAATATTCGTTTCCAACGTATTTTCCCTTCATTATCAGTAGATTTCCAAATAAAAGATGCCCTTCCAACAATATATTCTTCCGGCAACAATCCCCAATAACGAGAATCCTGAGAGTTAAACACCCGATCTCCTGCCATAAAATAATAGTTTGTACGAAAACGATAGCTAGTAATACGATGATGATCCAAATAAGCTTTTTCTCCTTTCCATTGAAGTTTCTTCTGCTGTTCCCATTCGATAAGATGACGATAAAGAAGGTAATTCTTCCGGTTCATCACAATGACATCATTCATTCGAGGTATATAAAGTGGACCAAAATTACAAACGTTCCAGTGAATAGAATCGTTCCACGGATAGGTTTGGAAAGAATATCGTTTTCGAGCATTCTCCGGTAATTGTTGTAGACGTTCTTTCATACTGTCCTGAGATTTTATA
>OLIV01001154.1_pt1 | contig 13462 bp, 8 predicted proteins | sample 1601411 | NCBI WGS metagenome assembly OLIV01 (sample SAMN03922450, study PRJEB24848) | human gut metagenome | isolation source: stool sample | host: Homo sapiens | place: Germany | collected 2009-11 | reverse complement strand
TATAAGAGACAGGTACCGGTATTGTAGATGAAGCAGTTCTGGATAAGTTGAAACTTAATATCCGCTCCCTTATCGCCAGTCAGGAAGAAGACAGTAAAGACTTGCTGGACCTTTGTATCGACGTGATTTATCACAATAATATGAAGGCATTCGGTCTGCAACAGCTCATTAAGCTCTATCTTACCTGGCTTTCCAACACGGAAGCGGAAGAAGAGGAGGAATAATGATTACGGTAGATACCTGCGGAATAACAGCATACAGTCCGCTGATTCCTGCAATAAGAGCAATGTGCACTGCCTCTCCGGGAGAAACGATAGAGATTATCATGAACCATGCTGACGCGTTTCAGGATCTAAAGGAATATCTGTCCGAACAAGGTATCGGTTTTCGTGAAATCTATGATGGAGAACAAATGACATTACAGTTCACAATCAATGGGAAGTTATAAAAAAACATCTCAATGATTGAAGCAAAACATCCCGATAATCGAAGTTAAACATCTCAATGAATAAAAAAATCATTGGGATGTTTTTTATTATCCGTATCTTTGCAGCATGAAAGAATATCGATTGACTGACTGGTTACCTACTACCAAGAAAGAAGTAGAACTTCGCGGATGGAATGAATTGGATGTCATTCTATTCAGTGCTGACGCCTATGTGGATCACCCTTCTTTTGGTGCTGCCGTTATTGGACGGATTCTTGAAGCGGAAGGTTTGAAAATAGCCATTGTACCCCAGCCCAACTGGCGTGACGACCTGCGTGACTTCAAGAAGCTGGGACGCCCACGGCTATTCTTCGGCATCTCCGGTGGATGCATGGATTCGATGGTAAATAAATACACAGCCAACAAACGATTGCGCAGTGAAGATGCATATACCCCGGACGGTCGTCCGGATATGCGTCCGGAATATCCTTCTACGGTTTATAGCCAGATACTAAAGAAACTTTATCCGGATGTTCCCGTAGTTATCGGAGGAATCGAAGCCAGTTTAAGACGGTTAAGTCATTACGATTATTGGCAGGACAAAGTGCAAAAGAGCATTTTATGCGACAGCGGTGCCGACCTGCTCATTTACGGAATGGGAGAAAAACCACTTCCAGACCTGGTGAAGAATATGAAAAGTCTGCTTACTGCTGAAGAGCCAGTACTGACAAGCAGTAAATTCAGAACAATCATCGGATCAGTTCCTCAAACAGCCTATCTTTGTCGTGCAACAGAATGGACCTCTGCCGAAGATGACCTTCCACTTTATTCGCACGAAGAATGTCTGGCAGATAAAAAGAAACAGGCTAGTAATTTCCGGCATATCGAAGAAGAATCCAACAAATATTCGGCTTCCCGAATCACGCAAGCCGTCGGAAACAAGATAGTAGTAGTCAATCCTCCATATCCTCCGATGAGCCAGGAAGATCTCGATCGTTCGTTTGATTTGCCATATACCCGGCTACCTCATCCTAAATATAAAGGGAAACGGATTCCGGCTTATGACATGATTAAGTTTTCCATCAACATTCACCGGGGATGTTTCGGCGGTTGTGCCTTCTGCACCATTTCCGCTCATCAGGGAAAGTTTATCGTCAGCCGTAGCAAAGAGTCCATACTGAAAGAGGTGAAAGAGGTCATCCAGTTACCCGATTTCAAAGGATATTTAAGCGATTTGGGTGGTCCTTCCGCTAACATGTATCAGATGAAAGGAAAAGACGAAGCTATTTGCAAGAAGTGCAAACGACCGTCATGTATCCATCCGAAAGTTTGCCCGAATCTAAATACCGACCATCGCCCCTTACTGGATATTTACCGTGCAGTAGATGCCTTGCCCGGAATAAAAAAATCGTTTATCGGTAGCGGAATACGCTATGACCTGTTACTTCATCAAAGTAAAGATGAAGCGATCAACCGCAGCACTGCCGAGTATACCCGTGAATTGATTGTCAATCACGTAAGTGGTCGGCTGAAAGTAGCTCCGGAGCATACCAGTGACCGGGTATTATCTGTGATGCGCAAACCTTCTTTCGAGCAATTTGAAACATTCAAAAGGATATTCGACCGTATCAACCGGGAAGAGAATCTACGTCAACAACTGATTCCGTATTTCATTTCCTCGCATCCCGGATGCAAAGAAGAAGATATGGCGGAACTTGCCGTTATCACTAAACGTCTGGACTTCCACCTGGAACAAGTGCAGGACTTCACTCCTACTCCGATGACGGTTGCTACCGAAGCTTGGTATACCGGATTCCATCCATACACGTTAGAACCGATATTCAGTGCTAAAACCCAACGGGAGAAACTAGCACAACGACAGTTCTTTTTTTGGTATAAACCGGAAGAAAGGAGAAATATCATCAATGAGTTGAGACGTATCGGACGTTCTGACCTAATAGACAAATTATACGGAAAAGGAAAGGACACGGAGAGAGGGAAAGGAAAAAGATAGAGTGAAATTTCAAATTAGGGATTAGACACAGATTACGCGGATTATACGTTTTTTTAAGTTGCACAGCTATATTTATCCGCATAATCCGTGTCTAAAAAATATATTCCTTTTCGTAGGTTTTTACTCTAATTCAATTACTGATTCACATCATTACCATGCATAAACCACTCATTTATTCTTCTTTCACCGGCAACGCCACAATCTCCTGCAACACACTGACTGCCGTCTCCACATTAGTAACATTTTTAATCAACATACTCCGTCTGCCATTTTGCTCACGCAGATCACAGCGCCGGGTATACTTCATCATATAGTCTATCACTTTACCGAAAGCCTTACTTTGATAGAACGGACTATCCGGATTGGAAACAAAGAACAAGGTCATTCGTCCGCCTTTCAGGAAAATCTTCTCTGCTCCCAAACGCGCTGACAAACGACGTAAAGGAACAATGCGGAGTAATTCTTCCGTTTCCCGGGGAACCGGACCGAAGCGGTCTTCCAAGCGGGAGCGGAAAGCCTCCACATCCTTATCCAATGTCAGTCCATCCAGTTCACGATAGAGCAACATACGTTCGCTGCTGCCGGTTACGTAGTTGGCCGGCAATAAAAGTTCGAGGTCACTTTCTACCTGACACTCCTCTACAAATTCTTCTCCACTAATTTGTCCTTCACCTTTTATTTCATCAGCATACAGTTCTGCAAATTCATCTGTTTTCAACTCATGAACAGCTTCAGTCAGAATCTTCTGATATGTTTCATATCCCAAATCAGCGACAAAGCCACTTTGCTCGGCTCCGAGCAAATTTCCGGCTCCACGAATGTCCAAATCCTGCATGGCAATATGAATACCACTTCCCAAATCACTAAAGTTCTCAATCGCTTGAAGACGTCGTCTCCCTTCGGTGGTCAGACTGCTCAACGGAGGAGCCAGCAGATAACAGAATGCTTTCTTGTTACTACGCCCTACCCGTCCACGCATCTGATGGAGGTCACTCAAGCCGAAGTTTTGCGCCTGATTAATAATGATGGTATTTGCATTCGGAATATCGATACCACTTTCGATGATTGTGGTTGCCAAGAGCACGTCATAGTCATAGTTGACAAAATCAAAAATGATTTTCTCCAGTTCGGCAGGTTCCATCTGCCCGTGTCCAATTGCCACACGACAGTCAGGGATATGGCGTTCAATCATCGCTTTTAATTCGGGCAGGTTTGCTATCCGGTTGTTGACAAAAAACACCTGTCCGTTACGACTCATTTCAAAGTTGATAGCGTCCGTTATCACTTCTTCATTAAAGGTATGCACTTCGGTCTGAATCGGATAACGGTTAGGCGGCGGTGTAGAGATCACACTCAGGTCTCGCGCACCCATTAATGAGAATTGCAGCGTCCGGGGAATGGGCGTGGCAGTCATAGTCAATGTATCGACATTCACCTTCAACTGACGTAACTTCTCCTTGACGGAAACACCGAATTTCTGTTCCTCATCAACAATCAGTAATCCTAAATCCTTGAACCGGACATCTTTTCCCAAAATACGATGAGTACCGATAAGTATACCGACATCACCTTCCTTCAATTCTTTCAGCACCGCTTTTGCCTGTGCGGCCGTACGTGCACGGCTCAGATATTCCACCCGGCAAGGCAATCCCTTCAAACGTTCGCGGAAGGTCTGGAAATGCTGATAAGCAAGCACCGTGGTCGGCACCAGAACTGCAACCTGCTTATTGTCCGCCACCGCCTTAAAAGCTGCCCGGATAGCCACTTCCGTTTTTCCAAAGCCTACATCCCCACAGACGAGACGGTCCATTGGGCGGTCACTCTCCATATCGGTCTTCACATCGACAGTAGCTTTGCTCTGATCGGGTGTATCTTCATAAATAAAAGACGCTTCCAACTCACGCTGCAAGAAACTGTCGGGACTATAAGAAAAGCCTTTCTCCTGACGACGTTGCGAATACAACTTAATCAAATCGCGGGCAATATCCTTGATTTTGGTTTTTGTACGCTCTTTCAGTTTCTCCCATGCCCCCGTTCCCAACTTATTAAGGCGGGGAGCTTCGCCCTCCTTACCTTTATATTTAGAGACCTTATGCAAAGAATGAATCGAGACAAACACCACATCCTCATTTTGAAAAACCAGTTTCAGAACTTCTTGCGTAGTATCTCCATTCGGAATACGCACCAATCCGGAAAAACGTCCGATACCGTGGTCCGTATGCACCACATAATCACCCGGAGTAAACTGATTCAGTTCTTTCAAGGACAGGGCCACTTTACCTGAACGAGCCTTATCGCTTTTCAGATTATATTTATGGAAACGGTCGAACAACTGGTGATCTGTAAAGATACAGAGACGCAATGTGTTATCAACAAAACCTTCATGCACAGTACGTTCTACAGGAGTAAATTTGATCTTATCCCCCCGGTCTTCGAAGATTGCCCGGATACGATCCGTCTGCTTCATGCTGTCACTACAAATATAAAGGGTATATCCTTTTTCCAAATACTCCTTGAAAGAGCCGGCTACCAAGTCGAAGTTTTTATGAAAGATAGGCTGTGCGGAAGTATCAAAAGTGACGCTGGCATTCGGAGTACCGGTCGGCTTGTTACCAAACTCCAGCCGGCGGAAATCAAGTGCACGCACGGTAAATTCACTGCCGTCTATCAGTTTGCCTTCCAACGTAATACCGCCATTTTCTTCGACTTCCTGTACGGCTATCGCCTGCGGCGTCAACGCCTCATCGTGCACGACCTGAATCCGTTCACGCAACCAAAGGAAGTCACGCATTGCCAAGGTAGTCTCTTTCGGTATGAAATCCAAAAACGAGGTAGTAACATCTCCCGTCACAGCCAAATCGGGCACGATAGACACTCCTTCTTTCTTCTCCCGAGATAGCTGGGATTCAACCTCAAAGGTACGGATACTCTCTACTTCGTCTCCAAAAAAGTCAATGCGGTAAGGATATTCCGAAGCAAAAGAAAAGACGTCGATGATGCTACCACGAACGGCATACTGCCCCGGCTCATATACATAATCCACATATTCGAAACCATAACTATGCAACACATCCGTGATAAAGGTCGTGTCTACCTTCTCGCCGACATTCAGTTTCAGAGTCTTATCGCTCAATTCTTTACGGGATACGACTTTCTCCGCCAATGCATCCGGATAGGTGACGATGCACAAGCCCTTCTCCCCTTTCTGCAAACGGCTCAATACTTCCGTGCGGAGAATCTCATTTGCCGCATCTTTTTGCCCGTACTTAATGGAACGGCGGAACGAAGAAGGAAAGAAAAGTACAGTTTCTGTCCCCAACACTTGCGTCAAGTCGTGATAAAAATACCCCGCTTCCTCCAGATCGCCCAGAATAAAGACAAAAGGACAACCTCCCTCCTGCACCAATATAGAAGAAAAAAGCGAAGCAGCAGACGCATATAATCCTCCACAAAAAATAGTTTGAACAGAAGTATCCTTCAACAAACGCTTCATCACTGCCATGTTAGGATGGGCAGTATATAGTTGTTGCAACTCAGTTATCGTCATACCTATAAAAATTTCCCCGCAAAAGTACAAAAATAACGCGAGCACCTTGTACATTACCGTTAGAAATTAAAGGCAGTACCGCTTGAATTTAATTCTATTTCCCCATTCGTTTACTTCTCAATATACTATCCTTTATTCGTTTGACAGCTGTTGAACACAAACTCAACTATTGTCAGACAAATAGATTCTTGCATAAAAGAACTTAGTCCTTAAGGACAAAAACATCTAAATACTAGTACTAAAAAGCTAAACTTACCATATACTTCCACGTTAAATTATCCTTAGTCCGTTCGTAACTAAAGGAAAAGAACTACTTTTGTTTCTAAAATTTATAGTATTTATATGCAAATATCGGATAGCATTGTAATTATCCCTACCTATAATGAACGGGAGAACATAGAAAATATCATCCGTGCCGTTTTCGGACTTCCTAAGATATTCCATATTCTGGTAATAGAGGACGGTTCGCCGGACGGAACGGCAAACATCGTCAAGACTTTGCAACAAGAATTTCCCGAACGTCTTTTTATGATTGAACGCAAAGGAAAGTTAGGGCTGGGCACTGCCTATATCGCCGGATTCAAGTGGGCACTGGAACATTCGTACGAATATATTTTTGAAATGGATGCTGATTTCAGTCATAATCCGAATGACTTGCCCCGTCTGTATCAGGCGTGTGCGGAAGCAGGAGGAGATGTAGCTGTCGGCTCCCGCTACGTCAGCGGAGTGAATGTAGTCAATTGGCCTATGGGCAGAGTACTGATGTCTTATTTCGCATCCAAATACGTGCAGTTCATTACAGGTATTCCTATCCACGATACCACTGCCGGATTTGTTTGTTACCGCCGACAGGTACTCGAAACGATTGATCTAGAACACATTCGTTTTAAGGGATATGCCTTCCAGATCGAAATGAAATTTACCGCTTATAAATGTGGTTTCAAGATTATCGAAGTTCCCGTTATCTTCATCAATCGCGAGTTGGGTACTTCGAAAATGAACAGCAGTATCTTCGGAGAGGCCGTATTCGGAGTGATTAAATTAAAAGTAAATAGTTGGTTCCACAAATTCCCCCAAAAGAAATGAAACGTACACTGATTCAAAATGCCGTTATAGTCAACGAAGGAAGAAAAGTTCTGGGTTCGGTTGTTATCGAAGGCGAGAAGATTGCCGAAATACTGACCGGAGAAGAAAAAACAACTACACCTTGTGATGAAATCATAGACGCAACCGGATGTTATCTTTTGCCGGGCGCAATTGACGAACACGTGCATTTTCGTGACCCGGGACTGACTCATAAAGCGGATATAACTACCGAAAGCCGTGCTGCGGCCGCCGGAGGCGTTACCTCTATCATGGATATGCCGAATACGAATCCGCAGACGACAACGTTAGAGGCTCTGGATGAGAAACTTGCTTTATTGGCCGGGAAGTCGGCCGTCAACTATTCCTGTTACTTCGGGGCAACCAACAATAACTACCCGCAGTTTGCCCAACTGGACAAACACCGTGTTTGTGGCGTAAAACTATTTATGGGATCAAGCACAGGCAATATGCTGGTAGACCGCATGGCGAGCCTGCGCAATATATTCGGCGGAACCGATTTACTTATCGCCGCCCATTGTGAGGACCAGGGAATTATCAAAGAAAATACAGACAAATATAAAAAAGCATACGGGGACGATGTACCTTTGACCCTTCATCCGGTTATCCGTTCGGAAGAAGCTTGTTACCGTTCCTCCGAACTGGCAGTACAACTGGCACGTGAGGCAAATGCCCGCTTGCACATCATGCATATTTCCACAGCTAGAGAACTGGATTTATTTTCCGACGCTCCTTTGATAACGAAGCGAATTACGGCGGAAGCTTGTGTTTCTCACTTACTTTTTACGGAAGATGATTATCAGACTTTAGGCGCACGCATCAAATGTAACCCTGCCATTAAAACAGCCGAAGACCGGAAGGCTTTGCAGGAAGCTGTCAACAACGGTCTGATCGACGCCATTGCGACCGATCATGCCCCGCATCTGCTAAGCGAAAAAGAGGGAGGCGCTTTGAAAGCGATGTCCGGAATGCCAATGATCCAATTCTCTCTGGCCAGTATGCTGGAACTTGTAGATAAAGGTATCTTCTCTATCGAGAAAATAGTAGAAAAGATGTCTCATGCGCCTGCTCAAATGTATGAAATAAATAATCGCGGATTTATCCATAAAGGTTATCAGGCAGACCTTGTATTAGTACGTCCCAACTCCAAATGGACAGTAACAACGGATTGCATTGTAAGCAAATGCCAATGGAGTCCGCTGGAAGGTCATACCTTCAACTGGAAAGTGGAGAAAACATTTGTGAACGGTCACCTGTTATACGATAACGGAGAAATAGACGAAACTTATCGTGGACAAGAATTAAGATTTAGATAAATATAATTCGTCATCGGCAAACTTATGAGCACTGTTCTATCTTATAAAATACATACCGTTACCCCCTACATCAATTGGATTTACTTTTTCCATGCCTGGGGATTCCAACCTCGCTATGCAGCTATCGCCAATATTCATGGTTGCGATGCCTGCCGTGCCATGTGGCTGGCCTCCTTTCCGGTAGAGGAACGTAACAAGGCTTCGGAAGCCATGCAACTGTTCAAGGAGGCAAACCGTATGCTGGATGTACTCGACCGGGACTATGAGGTCAGAACAATCTTCAAGTTGTGTAAGGCAAACTCCGACGGGGATAATCTGGTAATTGAAAAAGCAGAGAATCAGTTCATGGTCTTTCCCTTACTCCGTCAGCAAACACCTAAGAAGGACGGAAGTCCTTTCCTTTGCCTGAGTGACTTCATCCGTCCGCTTTCTTCCGGCATTCCGGATACGTTGGGAGCTTTTGCTTCTTCCATTGACGCAGACATGGAAGGACTATACGAACAGGATCCTTACAAACATTTGCTCGTACAAACCCTTTCTGACCGACTTGCGGAAGCAGCCACAGAAAAAATGCACGAGTATGTGAGAAAAGAAGCGTGGGGATACGCGAAAGACGAAAATTTAGGCATGGCGGACTTATTAGTCGAGAAATATCAAGGTATCCGTCCTGCCGTCGGTTATCCTTCTTTGCCGGATCAGTCCGTCAACTTCCTGCTGGACGAACTGCTGGACATGAAACAGATCGGCATTTCACTGACTGAAAACGGGGCAATGTATCCTCATGCATCGGTGTGCGGCCTGATGTTTGCACATCCTGTATCCGAATATTTTTCTGTCGGAAAGATCGGAGAAGACCAACTCGAAGACTATGCCCGCCGCCGGAGAAGAAGTATTGAAGAAATGCGCAAATTCCTGGCAGCCAATCTGCAATAGCTTGTATCTTCGTGTGATTTTTCTCCTTTTCTCACGACTAACTAACCAGAAAAGCAATCCTAAAATCCATGAGAGAACCAACAACAGAGGCAAACAACCCTATTGAGCAAGAGTTCTTGTCGGTTATACGCGAATATGAGCGGGTAATCTACAAAGTATGCTATCTGTATACTCATCCCAACGCTCCGCTCAACGACCTCTATCAGGATGTAGTACTGAACCTCTGGAAAGCTTATCCTAAATTCAGGAAAGAATGTAAAATATCGACATGGATTTACCGTATCGCCCTGAACACTTGTATCAGTTTTTATCGTAAAGAGAAGAATGTACCGGAAATTATCAGCCTCACCAAAGACATTGACCGGACAATAGAAGCACATGACCCTATCAATGAAATGCTGAAGCAACTCTATCAGATGATTAACCAACTGGGACAACTCGACAAGTCAATCATCCTGCTATACCTCGAAGATAAAAGCTACGAGGAAATAGCGGAAATTACCGGCTTGACGGTGACTAACATAGCTACCAAACTAAGCCGTATCAAAGACAAACTTAAAAGAATGAAAAAGGAGGAATAAGATATATGGAACTGGAAGAACTGAAAAAATCATGGAACGCCCTCGATGAGCACTTAAAGGACAAAGAACTCATCAAAGAAGACGAACTTGAAAGGCTGATAGGACACGCCGACAAAGGTATCCATGCCATTGCCCGCCTGAACATCAGGCTAATCCTGATTTCCCTGCCGATATTAATCTTATTTTTGACGGAAGTGATACTGCACAACAGATTAAACCCGATCTACATCATTATCCTTCTGGCATGGATTCCCGCTCTTTGCTGGGATATCGCCACCACGCGATTTCTTCAACGGACTCAAATAGACGAAATGCCTCTTGTGGAAGTGATTGCCCGTGTCAACCGCATTCATCACTGGACAATCAGAGAACGGCTGATTGCCACCGCTTTCCTCCTGATACTTGCCATTCTTTCTTTCGTCTACTGGCAGATATGGCAATACGGAATAGGTATGATTCTGTTCTTCATCCTGTTGTGGGGAGGAGGTCTTATACTCATTCTATGGATTTATCGCAAGAAATTCCTGAACCGTATCCACGAAATCAAAAAGAATTTAAGTGAATTAAACGAATTAATGTAAATATCCATTATAACTAAAGACACATATGTTGCAACGCTTATTTATATTCCTCCTACTTTTTCTGGTACTTCCGGACCTCTATCTTTACTTGAGATTCATTGTTCGTCTCACCGCAAAATGGTGGTTACGCGTTCTTTACTGGGTACCCAGTTTCTTGCTAACCGCAGGGCTTCTTTACTTGGTTTACTTTGCCAACAATGCTTTTGCGGAACGCCATACACAGGACATCGGGTGGTTCTCTATCATCTTTTTCCTGTTTACAGCTCCCAAACTATTGCTGGTCTTATTTACCGTACTCGGAATCCCTTTTCATAAATGGCTTCGCTGGCCGCGCACACCGTTTATATGCACCGGACTGACACTGGCCGTACTTAGTATTGTTATGATTCTCTACGGCTCTTTTGTCGGACGAACCCGGTTTGAAGTAAAAGAAGTCACTTACACCTCTCCCCGACTCCCGCAGGCTTTCGACGGTTATCGTATTGTACAGTTATCCGACCTTCATATCGGCAGTTGGCAAGGAAACACTCCTGCTATTCGGAAGTTAGTGGATTTAGTGAATGCCCAGCAACCCGACCTGATTGTTTTCACCGGAGATCTGGTAAATCACCGGGCTGTCGAGCTGAATGATTTCCAGGAAATACTAGCCGGCCTGAAAGCCGGAGACGGAGTTTATTCCATACTTGGAAACCATGATTACGGACCTTATTTTCATTGGAAAAGCAAACAAGATCAGGACAATAATCTGATCGAACTTAAACAAAGGCAGGCAGCTATGGGCTGGAAGTTATTAAACAACGAACATACATTTCTGATTCAAGGCAATGACAGCATCGCCCTTATCGGAGTAGAAAACCAAGCAGAACCTCCCTTTTCGCAACATGGCGACCTTCCAAAAGCGAAAGCAGGAATCGAAGGAATGTTCAAGCTACTTTTAAGCCATAACCCGACACATTGGAGACGGGAAGTACTTCCGGAATCGGATATAGATTTAATGTTGGCAGGACATACCCACGCCATGCAGTTGCAACTGGGCAATTATTCCCCTTCCGTTTATATTTATCCGGAATGGGGAGGGATGTATTTGGAAGGTACTCGCGGGCTTTACGTCAATGTAGGAATCGGCTACGTGGGATTACCTTTCCGTTTCGGCGCCTGGCCGGAAATCACTGTGCTTACCCTACGACGGTAAGCACGCTCTTTCCATTGACTTTCTTATGCACCTGCACCTGGACGGAGATCCGTTCACTCATTTCCTGTACATGAGAAATTACTCCTATTTTCCTTCCTTGCATCTGTAATTGTTCCAACGCTTCCATAGCTGTCCGCAAGCTATCGGCATCCAAAGAGCCGAATCCCTCGTCAATAAAAAGAGATTCTACTTTCAGGTTGTTGCTCGACAGCGAGGACAGTCCCAGTGCCAATGCCAAAGATATCAGAAACGACTCTCCTCCGGAAAGAGAATATACAGTCCGTATTTCATCACACATATCACAATCAATCACCTGAAGCGCCAAAGTGCCGGGTACTTGCTGCAATTTATAGCGTTTGGATAGATAAGACAAATGCTTGTTGGCATGAAGTAACAATAAATTCAATGTATAGCTTTGTGCTATAACTTTGAACTTTGCTCCGTCGGCACTACCGATCAACTTGTTCAGTTTAGCCCAACGTTCGGCAATCAATTGCTTTTCGGCCAGTTCTTTAGCTATCAGTTCGACTGTTACTTTATTTTTTGCCTGCTGCAACAGGCGGACTTCGATAGCAGAAAGGCTACGTTCCGTATTTAGATTGTCTTCCTGCTGTTGCTTTATTATTTCGGGAAGTTGTTCGGGAGATTCAATCTTTTTCTGTTGCTCCTGCAATTCCCCGACAGTTGCGGCAATCTGTTTCATTTCCCCTTGTAAACCTAAAAGACGGTTGTGCGAAGTTTCTACTCCCAACCGAGCCCCGTCTAAAGCATGAGTCAGCTCTTTTTCCCTTTTGGCTACAGCGGCTTCCGCTTCATCCGCACTCTTTCCTTTTAATAATTGCGACCGTTCCTGACGAAGTGTATCCAACGCTTTCTCTACTACTTCAAAGCGTTTCTGTTCGGCAGAAGCAGCGTTTTGTAATAGTGCCAACTGTTCTTTAGCGGACGAAACTTGCTGCATAGTCAAACGACATTGGGAAACATTTTCACGCAAAGCCTCACAATGGACACGTATCTTCTTTATCGTCTCATCATTTTGTTGCCACTCCGTATAGAGACTACTATACTCCTGAATACGTTTTGCCAATTCCTGTAAACGGTTCTGTATCTGTTCTTCGTTTCCTGCATGAATTTCTTCTTTCTGCCATATGGATAACTGTTCTTTGATCTGTCCGGCAACAGTTTTTTGATGCGCCAGATCACGTTGCAGGGCTATATGCTGATTATTTGTTTGCTGACAGGCAATCACCACCGTATTATACTCCTGCTCTATATTTCGGAAAAGAATATCCACTACTTCCTGTTCCCGGTGATAAGGATGTGACGTACTGCCGCAAACCGGACAAGCTTCTCCTTCCTGTAACTGTTGACGCAATGCTTTCACGTCTTTTCCCACTGCCATACGGGCATTTTCATAAAGACGCTGAATCGTTTTTCGTGTCGCTTCCTGTTCTGTTAACTGCGTCGAACAATCAACCGTTTCTTTCTCCAGTCTTACTATTTCTGTTTTCACTTTCTCCTGCGACTCAGTCAACTGCCGGACATTCTGTTGGCGAACCAGTTCTTTTTGTAGTTTCTTCTGTTCTTCGTCTAATGATACATAATCAAAAGCATTTAGCCGGACCAGTCGTTCCCCATTGGCTTTTATGGCGGCTTTCAGTTTATCTTCTTCCTCGCTTTTCGCAGTCAGCATGATAATAGGGAGATTGCTCATTTCCCTTGCCATCTTGCAGACGGAAAAACCGTCAAGGTGGGGCATCATCACAT
>OLIV01001138.1_pt1 | contig 13704 bp, 18 predicted proteins | sample 1601411 | NCBI WGS metagenome assembly OLIV01 (sample SAMN03922450, study PRJEB24848) | human gut metagenome | isolation source: stool sample | host: Homo sapiens | place: Germany | collected 2009-11 | reverse complement strand
GTAAATATAATTATTCAAATTTTTAGCGGTGTCCAGAAAACTGGGTACATATCAAACTCTCACTCACCTTGCACCGGCTATTTAAAATTCTCTCTCTCCTCGTAAAGCAGAAGTGCTTAACCTTTTTGTTTTAACAACTTTACAATTTGCAGAACTTCTTCCAAGCTGATATCTTTATCTTTGGCATCAGCCTGTTCATCTAAATCAACAAAGAAACTGCTCATGTTGCACTCTAATAAGCTATGCAACTTAAGCAGATTGGGCAGAGTTACAGGAACACGGCCACACTCTATATTACACAGGTGTGTCTGGGAAATCCCCATCTCCTTTGCCAACCCTGTTTGTGTCAGATTTTTTGCGGTACGCAGCAAACGGATTCTGCGACCAATAAGTTTAATTTCCTCTTGCAATTTCCTAGCACCGCCTTTCGGTTTACTTGCAACAAATTTTTTTAAACTAATAAAGCACTTATTTAAAGTTTACCACGTTTTTCAGATTTTACAAGAGTTTTTTCGTATATTTTATTTACTTTCCTCTATATTTTAGTTATGAAGCTATTAAATTTCTAGTGAAATGCTAAAATTCTTTTTTTATGGTACTCTTGTTTACCTATCGTAAACTTATGTCTACCCCAAGAATTTTAGGCTATCAGCAAAGCAGCAACCGGTCACTTGCCATCTCGGAGCCGCTTGCCTTTTCAAACATATCCAGCAAATCGGCTATCTGCAAATGCTGCTTTTCTTCTCCCTTAACGTCGATAATTACTCTGCCGTTATGCAGCATAATCAGTCTGTTGCCGTAACGCAAAGCATCGCGCATATTATGGGTAATCATCAGCGTTGTCAGCTGATCACGGGTTACGATTTTTTCCGTAAGTGCCAGCACCTTCGTCGCTGTCTTCGGGTCAAGTGCTGCCGTATGCTCGTCCAAAAGCAGCAGCTTCGGTTTTTTCAGCGTTGCCATCAGCAAGGTAAGTGCCTGACGCTGACCACCGCTCAAAAGACCGACCTTTGCAGTCATTCTGTCCTCCAGGCCTAAATCAAGCTCCTTCAGCAGCTCATAAAAGCGGTCATGCTGATCGCTGGAAAGACTCCAGCCCAAGCCGGGAGTTTCTCCACGGCGGGCCGCCAGAGAAAGATTTTCTTCTATCATCATACCGGCAGCAGTACCAAGCATCGGATCCTGGAATACACGGCCGATATATTTAGCACGCTTATGCTCCGGCTTTTTGGTAATATCCTCACCGTCAATAATAATCTTGCCCTTATCTATCGGGAAAACACCGGCAATCGCATTCAGCGTAGTAGATTTGCCGGCACCGTTACCGCCGATAACTGTAGCAAAATCACCGGGCTCCAGATGCAGAGATAAATCCTGCAGAGCCTTCTTTTCATTGATAGTTCCGGGGAAAAATGTTTTGGAAACGTGTTCTACATGCAGCATTTAACGCACCGCCTTTCTGGCACCGAATTTACTTTTAATCAGCGGCATAGACAAAGCAATTGCCACCAGCACAGAAGTAAAGAGCTTCAGATCGTTTGGCGGCATACCCATAGCCAGTACAACTGCAATTACAATACGATAAACAATAGAGCCTAAAACTACGGAAATCAGGCAGTTTTTAAAGCTGCGTGTACCGAAAAGCACCTCGCCGATAATAACGGATGCCAGACCGATAACGATTGTGCCGGTACCCATACCGACATCGGAAAAGCCGTTGGACTGCGCAACCAGAGCACCGGAAACAGCAACCAGAGCATTACTGATAAGCAAGCCAAGAATAATCGTTACGTCAGTATCTACGCCCTGAGCGCGGATCATCTGCTGGTTGAAGCCGGTAGCGCGGATAGCAGCGCCAATCTGCGTACCAAAGAACCAGTACATGAAGCAGCCCACCAGAACGGTTACAGCCAGACCAACAACAAGCGTTGTCTGCGCCATTGACAGGTCCATCATAGACTTGGCAATTTTAAAAGTAGTATCCACACCAAGCAGGGATAAGTTAGCCTTACCCATAATACGCAGGTTAACAGAATACAAAGCAATCATGGTCAAAATACCGGCCAACAGAGCAGGTATTTTCATTTTAGTATGCAAAATGCCGGTTATAATACCAGCCAGCATACCTGCAATGCAGGCACCCAAAAGTGCGGCCAGAGGCCCAAAGCCTGCAACCATCATGGAAGCAGCTGTTGCTGCGCCCAACGGAAAGCTGCCTTCTACCGTCAAATCAGCAATATCCAGCACTCGGAATGTTACATATACACCAAGAGCCATCAACGCCCACAGTAAGCCCTGTGCCACTGTAGGTATCAACAAACTAATCATTTCCCAATTCCTCCCAATCTTCTTAGCGAAAAAAGAGCCTGCTTTTTTAACGGCAGGCTCCAAATTTTAATTATTTAATAACCTCTGCACCCTTCAGCAAATCTTCAGGAACCTTCAAACCAATCTTAGCTGCTTCCTTAAGATTGATGGTAGGCTTAAATTCTTTTTGTGCCTGAATAGCCATATCAGCCGGTTTAGCCTTGCCGCTCAGAATATCAGCAGCCATCACACCGGTTTGGAAGCCGAGCTTGTAATAATCAACGCCCAGGGTTGCAAGACCGCCGGCTCTTACCATACCGCCTTCAGCACAGATAACCGGTAATTTTGCTTCCTCAGTTACACTGATTAAAGTAGGAATAGCAGATGCCAATACATTGTCGGTAGGTACATATACTGCCTGTACATCACCTGCCAGACTGCGGGCAGCCTGTTGGATATCATTAACAGTAGAAACAGTAGCTTCCTTTACGGTAATTCCCTTAGCAGCTGCAGCCTTCTTCAGCAGTTCAACCTGCAGTTGGGAGTTAACTTCACTGGAGCAATAAATGGTGCCGATGGTTTTAGCATTAGGAACCAGCTTCAGCAGTAAATCCAGCTGCTCGGCAACAGGGTTCATATCAGTTGTACCGGTTACATTAGTGCCCGGTTTAGCGTCGTCCTTAACCAGCTTAGCGGTTTTATAATCGGTTACCGCGGTTGCAACGATAGGAATATCACTGGTAACATTTGCTACCGTCTGTGCCGCAGGAGTTGCAATAGCACAAATCAAATCAACCTTATTATTTACAAAGCGATGAGCAATGTTCTGCAGATTAGACTGGTCAGCCTGAGCATTTTGCTTGTCAAAAGTAATGTTCTGACCTTCCTTATAGTCCTTAGATGCCAGACCGTCAACAAATCCCTTGTTAGCTGCATCAAGTGCCTCATGTTCTACCAATTGAACAATGCCGACATTGACTTTTTCAGCCTTTGCGCCTGCTTCCTTTTTGTCACCGCCGCAGCCTAATGCCCCCAAGGCGAGGGTCAGCATCAGACCGGCTGCTAATGCTTTAATTTTGTTGCTTTTGAGAGAAATCATTTTCTACCATCCTTCCATGCTACAAATTATCGTATAAATGTAGTTAGGGTTATTTTATGCTTTTATACTTTATTTGTAAAGTTTTTTGAAAAAATTTCCTCATTTCAACTTTTATTGTATATATACTGTATAAAAAGTTACATATTCTTCTGTAAAAAGCAAAAATGCCCCACACTTATAGTGTGAGGCAGTCAATCATCAATGAAATTATTTCAGCAAAGCCTTAGCCTGCTCTTCGCTGACAACAAGATTGGTAAAAAGACCTGTTGCCAAAGCACCCAGCAACGCCTTTTTACCGGCATTCAGCCCGATGCCTATCAGCTTCTTGCAGCGGCGCAGCTGTGCCAACGGAATATGCATGCAGTAATCATTATTACCGCTGATGAATTCACCGCGCTGATTATAATAATATGACAAAAAGCTTCCTACGGCCTTTTGCTGTTCCAACACATTACCGAAACGGGTTGCCGTTGCTTCATTAGGCACGGCAGGATAGCCGCAGATAGACACAACAGCAGCATCCAGACTCTGCCATTGCTGCAGAAGCTGCTGATAAACCGACCTGCTTTCCAGTTCTGCGCGTTCCTCCTCGGAACCAGGAAAAGCACTGCAGCCAAGCATATAACAGCTTCTGCCACAGGCGCTTGCCCATATTTTCACCAGCTCATCCGGATGATAGCCCTTATTAGGAAAATTTGCCGTACCGATCAGCGGATATACCATGCCATCCTGCGTATAACTGCTGCAGTCCGCAGCCTTCAGTACAACTTCACCCAAGGCATAACCCCAGCCCAGAGCCAGGCTCTTGTCAGCCGTTGTTTCAGCCATAAGATAATGCATAGCCTGCGTTAATTCGTCCTGTTCATCTGTAAGCACACAGCCACCGGCCAAGGCATATTTAGATTGCAGACGCTGCAGCAAATCCGCCTTTCCCTCATCTCCGGCACGGATTTCGATATGCACAATTCCCAGCTCACGCGCTCTTGCCAGCATCTTGCTGACAGATGGACGTGACACGTTCAAGCGTTGTGCAATTTGCGCCTGCGTCAGATTGCTTTCATAATATAAACGGGCAGCAGCTACAAGCTGTGCCCGTTCATGAACCGATAGCATTTATTTAACTTCTTCCATTAATTCGAACAAGATTCCGTCCTTCATGATGAAAGCAATGCGGGTATGCTCATCAGCCATCCAGGGCTCAACTACAACCTTATTTTCTGCCAGCTGCTTATCAAGGTCATCAACCTTATAAGCTACATGCACTAAGGTCTGCAGTTCTTCCGGCAACGGAGTATCTTTTTCGAAACGCAGGTATTCAATATGAAATTCATTGGTATCAGGAGTAATGAGATGTGTCTTTATGCCTTCTGCATAAATCTCGCCTTCTCTTGCAACAGTCGTCGGTACGCCGACATGCATAAATTCTTTCATTTAATCCACATCCTTCTGCCATAACTCATAAGCATGGTAAGCTGCTTCCGGAGTAGCGTTTTCATGTACGACCATACGGATTGCACGCAGCATAGCCTTCGGTGCGGCAGCCTGCAAAACGTTGCGTCCCATATCAACACCGGCTGCGCCTTCTTTTACGGCACGATAAGCCATTTTCAGTGCGTCGCGCTCAGGAATCTTCTTACCGCCGGCAATTACGATAGGTACGGGGCACGCAGCAGTAACCTGTTCGAATTTATCACAATAATAGGTTTTGATGATATGTGCGCCGGTTTCGGCCAGCAGACGTGTAGCCAGGGAGAAATAACGCGTGGTACGCTCCATCTCCTTGCCAACTGCTACAACACCGAGAACAGGAATTGCAAAACGTTCGCCAATATTTACATAATAAGACAAATTGCGCAGGGAGTCAAGCTCGCCTGCAGAGCCTACAAAGCATTGAACAGCCATGCAGGAAGCATTCATGCGGATAGCATCTTCAATTTCTACGCCCACATTGCCAAAGCTCATATCGTCCTTGAGTACGCTGGTGTCAGCAGTGCAGCGCAGAGCAACGGCCTTGTGATGGTTTGCGGGAATGCAGGTGCGCAATGCGCCTCTTGTTGCCATCAGGCAATCCGCATATTGCATCAGCGGCGGAATTGTCAGATCAAGACGTTCCAGGCCTGCGGTAGAACCCATGATATAGCCATGGTCAAAGGCCAGCATAATAGTGCGGCCGTCATCAGCAAAAATCTGTCCCAGACGAGATTGCATGCCCCAGCCTGCGGATGCGTGTCCCTTTACCGGGAACGGACGCTCCGGCGGAGCAATGCCGATACCATAGTCTTTTGCCAGTACATTACCTTCTTTATCTGCCATATTCAGTCACCTGCTTAATTTCTGTAGTACGGAGTGCGGCACGGAGCGTTCCAGTAGCCAAGCAGCTCATCATCCATACGTGCGATGAACATCTGGAAGCCTGCGGTTTCCTGTACGGTAAGGATTTCGCCTACAGCACTTGCCACAACCTCAATGCCTTTTTCTGCCAACAGCTTATGGCAGGCACGGAACACAATCAGCTGTTCCATCAGAGTAGTTGCACCGCTGCCGTTGATAACAACCATCAGCTTTTCGCCTGCTTTTACGTCCAGATCCTTCAGCAGAGCGTCCATCATAATTGCAGCTGTTTCGTCAGCAGATTTCATCGGCTGAGTACCGCCACCGCCTTCACCATGCTGGCCCATGCCGACTTCCATAGTGCCTTCGGCAATATGAGCGATTTCCATACCGGTTGCGGGATGAGTAGCACCTTTAGTAGCAACAGCGATAGTTGCCATGTTATCAGCAAATTTTTGTGCAATAGCAGCAACCTCTTCCAAGGATTTGCCTGCAGCAGCTGCAGCACCGGCAATCTTGTACAGAGGAACGCAGCCAACCAGACCACGGCGGTCGTCAGCGTTTTCACGCGGAGCATTGGCAACATCTTCCTGAGTTACAACCTTAACAACATTGATGCCCAGTTTTTTCACCTGTTTCATGGTCAGGTTGCCGGTCAGCATATCACCTGCATGGTTAAGTACAACAAAAAGTACGCCATGACCTTTATCAGCCATCTTAATTGCTTCTACGCAAGCCTGAGGGCCGGGTGCAGCAAAAATATTACCTGCAACAGAAATATCAATCATACCTTCGCCTACGAAGCCGCTGATAGCGGGCTCATGGCCGGTGCCGCCCAAGGTTACGATGGTTACGCGGTCTGCCTCTGCCAATTTCTTGTTTACAATGAGGTTGCCCTGCTCCAGAGTGATGATATCAGGATTAGATAACACAAGACCTTCCAATAATTCACTTGTCAGATTTTCCGGATTGTTAATGAATTTTTGCATAATGACGCCTCCGTTTTTATTTATTTTATTGTTTTTTAAGCTTGCGCTTTATCAGCAAATCAGATTGCCGCAGCCATTGCTGTCAGCAGAATAGAAATAGACGTTGCGCCGGGGTCCTTAGTACCCAGGCTGCGTTCACCGACGTTTTTAGCACGGCCGAAGCGTGCTACCATGTCAGCAGTTTTTTCTGCGCCCTCGGCTGCAGCCTTACCCATTGCTGCAAAGACAGCCTTCGCATCACCTTCGGCAGTCATACCTGCTTCAAGTGCGGGATACAGAGCATCAACCATTGTCTTATCACCGATTTTAGCTTTGGAAATATCCTCAAAATCCTCTTTAGCCTGAGCCAGCATAGCGTGAAGCTCTTCCAAAGAAACTTCCTTAGCATCCTCAGGTGCAGCATCGGCAAGTCCGCCAAACACAGTTCCCAATAAAGGTCCTGCACTGCCGCCGTTGCTGTTCATAAAAGCCATGCTCAAATCATCAAGCAAATCTTTAATATTAGCACTGTCATGTACTTCTACTTTCTTTTTCATGGACTCTGCCATACGCGCAATAGTAACGCCATGGTCACCGTCACCGGCTACGCTGTCCAGCTCACACAGCATTTTACTTTTTTCTTCAAGCTCAACTGCTGCTGCCAAAAGCATTTTTTCCAGCATTTCTAACGTAAGCATAGTTTATCCGCTCCTTTCGTCACCCTCATTGTAGCATTTGTCAGAACATATGTAAATAATATTTCTGAAATTTATTTCTTTTTCGCTCAAAAAAAGTTCGTCGCACAAAGCACGACGAACTTAAAATTTTCAATATCTGATTATCAGTCACAATTACATCAGGCTGGAAGGATCAACCTGCTCGCCATAATGAATAACCTCAAAATGCAGATGCGGACCAGTGCTGTAGCCGGTGCTGCCGACATAACCGATAATCTCGCCTTTTTTCACATATTGTCCTGCACTGCAGACAACACGGCTCATATGACCATATGCTGTCTGATAGCCATAATCATGGTTTATACGTGCATAAATTCCATAACCGCCATACCAGCCTGCCTGCTGTACATAGCCTGCTGCACTGGCATAAACCGGCTCGCCATAATCAGTGGCAATATCAATACCAGGATGCCAGTCACGGCCATAACCGCCAAAGGGATTAGCGCGACCGCCGAAAGAAGAGGAAATATAACCGCCACTGGTAGGCCATTGGCTCGGAGTAACCTCACGACGATAGTTCTCAGCTTCAATAGCGCTCAGCAAATTTTCCAAATCAACTTTTTTCGCATCGGCCTCAAGACCAATGTTCTTTTCCTGCTCCAACACAATGTTTGCCGGGTTGGCAGAACCCAATACAGGACCGCCCTGACCAGCGTAATCAGAAGCGTTGCTCTTAGGAGGAAGCTGTGCACCGCTTTTTTCCATCTGGCTGCGAACCTGGTCTTCCAGCTTAGACAAAGCTGCCAGCTTCTTCTGGTTGGTTTCTGCCATCAGGCGTAATTGTCTGATAGTCTGCTCCTGCTCGGATTTAGTCTGCTTATAAGCAGCCAGCTCCTGCTTCTGCTGCTCATTTTGCACAGCAAAATGAGCCAGCACACCGATAGTACAGGACACAAAAACAAGGAATGAAGCAACTGCTGTCAAAGCATATTTCAAATGAGTCTTTTTTACATGGGTTTTAGCTATATTCTGACCGTCTGCCGGAATAAACCAGAAGGTAAAATGCTGATTGCGGCGCCAGGTACTGCGCAGCGCATGATAGCGTGCTTTCATACGTCCGACAATCTCCTGCTGCTTAGCCTGCAGCTTATTCACAATGCTCATAACATGCAGACGCACACGACGCTCAAGCATAGTCAGTTGAATTTTTGCAACAGCTGCGGCAACAGCTATTACGGCCTTCACCTGAGCAATAACAGCAGCTATTTTTTCTAAACAATCATTGTATAATAACTGCACTTTTTCTAACAGCTTGGCAACCAGTTCGCTTGCCTGTGCTTTACAGTGATTATATAATGATTGCACTTCTTCTGCCAGCTTAGCATACAATTCGTTTACTTTTTTTCCGCAACAATCATATAATGACTGCATTTTTTCATTACAGCGCTCCAAGAAATCCTGACTCATTCTGATACTCCTTTTATTTTTAATATCTATTAAATCACTATGTTTTGTTCTTTTCAACGAAGCTAATACAACGTTTATATTTTAATACTTTTCACGAAATTAGTCAAATTTTTGACTGATTTTCTGCTTATATCATTATTTAATCTTTCCAAATAAATTATGCACAATATATTTTTCAAAGCGCCTGCCGCATCCCCGCAGATTCTCGGCTTCTATTTTACATCATAGCCACAAGCAAGCAATTTAATTATATAGTAAATTTAAAAACAGACCTGTTTTGTTTTTATTATACTATATAAAATAATTCTGTTTACACGCTAATTTTCTGACTTATAGCGCTTTTGCTTACTTGACAAATACCGCCCTCTTTTGTAATATAGATATATAATATGGGGGTATAGCTCAGCTGGGAGAGCGCTTGAATGGCATTCAAGAGGTCAGCGGTTCGATCCCGCTTATCTCCACCAGAATTTACTAAGCCGTTGGTTTGACCAACGGCTTTTTTATTGCAGGCTGCTTCCTGCTGCGATAATACGGTTTTAAATTGGTATTTCAAAAATATCACTCGCCCCACTCATTAATATCTTATCATGTTTTTTAATTTTGTAGTTGACACATCCCTTTATATATGGTATTATAATTGTAGAAATTCTAATTCAGTAGTAAAGACACAATAAGGAGGTATTAGTTATGGAAAATGTTAAAAATTCTATCAAAGCCGGCGGTGCCAGAGAGGGTGCAGGCCGTAAAAAAGAGCTTCCCGCGGGAGCAAGAGTAACTTCCTTTAAACTGACCGAAACCGAACGCATCGCAGTAAAGAATTTTATTGCCGAATTGCGCGGAGGTAAAAAATCCCAAGCTGAAATGCTTGAGGCAAAGAGAGAACAAAGAGTGCACGAGCTTATAGCAGGAACTACAGACCCGATTACCGAGGTGCTGTACGAAGTCATCAATCTGTACGGCGGTCGCGGCAAAGGCTTCCGCGAAGCTGAACGTGTTGGAAAAACCATCAGCGTAATTGCATTCAAGGATGCTGTGCAGAAATGGGAGAAAGAAAACCCCAGAGATTAAACTGAAAAACACATAAAAACAGCACCCACGCGAAAACCCGCATGGGTGCTTGATTTTTTAATGGAGCTACTGACGGGATTTGAACCTGCGACCTACTGATTACGAACTTTTGCACTATTTGTTAATTGCTGTTATATACAATATATAGTATCATGTGCTTTAATCTTGATACCATATGTGTTGCTTAATACATCTCATTGAATTAAAATCAAATAAAATTCCCAAAAAAGTAGTACAAGAACGGTACATTGAATTACTCTTCGCTTAATCATTTTTTTCGAAAGCAGCTAACCTTCCTTCAATAAAATTTCATCCTTAAAGAAATGGGGTGCCCACCGGCGTGGGTGGGGCCCCATTTTCGTTAAAATAACGATAAAAGCATTTTCATTCTTCCTTGAGTGGACATCCCCCTTTAGGGGGCTTGGGAGTTGGAGCGATAGCGACACGCATTCTAATATTTATGATTATGTGATGCCGACCTTCGCTGCTCGCGATAGCGTAAATTTTTGCAGGGTGGCTTTAGCTACCCGAAAAAATTTATTCCTTTAATTACGACACTCTACTCAATTTTTGCTGTGCAACCATCATGTGCTATCTGTTCAATGTTCAATCCTGCTGTAGTCAGATACCACTCACCCTTACCAGCGCACCAACGCATTTCTATAGAAGTATCAATCCAACAATTACCAATGCATATTTCCAGGCAACTCCCGCAGTGTAACTCCCTTGTATTGCCTAAATTATCATAAATCACATACCTATCAATTTCTCTGTCATAGCCTATTTTAATTTTCATAGCTTATCAAATCCTTTCTTCATTGATTATTATAATTCACCTTATTAATGCTTTTATCTTTATCTATATTCAAAAAGGTATACCAGGTAGACAATGATTGGCTTTCCAGATATTCCTCCGGATTGGTTTGATTTTTCCACTTCCAAAACTTCTTCATCGGATTCCTCCTCTCTCAAAAAATTTTCAAGCCTCCATTGACATGCGAAACAACATATCGTATAATAATGCCATAAACAAGCGAAAACGCATGTTAATCGTATTAAAAAAGGAGTGATTCATATGCCAAGTTCTTACACAATTTCTCGCAAAGCTAATTTTGCTACTGCTTGTAAAAAATATAAAATTCCAAAAGCTCTTTCTTCTAACCCAGATTTTGAGGCCATTTTCGATATACTTAATCGTGATGATTCAATCATCGCTGCAATATGTAAATGCGAAGAAAAAAAACCTGCGCTTTCAGCTTGCGCAAAGGATATTGAAAAGTTTTGTAAACCTCCAACTTGTACTATCGATCTTGCTAATGAAAAAACAAGGCAGTGCATAGGCCTGCTTCAGAAAGCTGTTCTAGAACCATTTGGGTATCAGCCAACAAAGCAGAAGCACCTTTACAAGTTAAAGTTCTTCAAATCAGCAAGTTGTTATGAGCGCACTGGAACTCCATCTTTAAAAATAATCATAGAAATCCATGACGTATAAAACAGACGCTCTACGCGGTTCAGCAAGCCCGTAGAGCGTCTGTTTTGTTGCGTCGCGTATGATTTATCCTGTTAATCATTCCAACAATGTATGTTATAATATACGCAAAGATATGGAGGATAATAACATGTCAACAAAAGAAGAACGTAATGCCGCATATCTAGCAAAACTTGATGCGAGTATGGCGCAAGCTGAAAGCTTAAGGCAATCAAGCTCAATTTCTAGTACTGACAAGACTAAAAAGTTTAGTTTTACTGTAATCCTGGCTAAAGTTATCCATAAATGCTGGAAGAAAACACAGTCTTAAACAGAAAAACCAGTGAAAATTTATCTGATGGTAAATCCTCACTGGTTTTTTAGTACATTAGTACAAATACTTAAATTTTGGCATCAGTCATAACTAATCTCAACCTTCTTGATTGGGGCAAGAAACTCCGGTTCAATATACAGATTATCTAAAATCGGCAGTAAATCTATATAATCTTCTTCTAACTTATCTTCATTCTTATTTTTACAAAGTACAACTATATAGCCATTATCCCATTCTAATATTTCTGTATACCTTTCTAATCGTTTTCCGGTCAAAAAAGTTATTACTCTATCGCGGAACTTAAAAAAAGTATATTCGCCCTTGTTGCTTAAAAAAGCAGTATTTAACGTACTAGTCATAATCAAATACCTCAATTCATTAACAATACTATGCGCGTTCATTTTTGCTTAAAGTTTAGCACAGGCAAAAATTAGTGTCAAAAAATTTTCAACAGAATCTTTCCCGAAAGGTATACCTTGTTGCATAGTTGTTTCCAATATCCATAAATGTTATAATTCACTTATATGGATGTTCAAAAATATTTATGAATCTTTTTTGGATTGGAGCATATCATGGCTAATATCAGTTATATAAGAGTTTCAAGCATAGATCAGAATCTTGCCCGGCAACGTTCTTTGTTAGAGGATAAACATATTGAAAAAGAATTTGCCGACAAATTGAGCGGCAAAAACACTGCTCGTCCTGGCTTAAATGAGATGCTGGCTTATGTCAGACAGGGAGACACACTGTATATCGAAAGTATAAGCAGATTGGCACGTAATACAGTAGACTTTTTGAACATTTTTGCTAAGCTTAAAGGTAAAGGCGTGCGTCTAGTGTCCCTCAAAGAAGGTATCGATACAGAAACTCCTCAAGGAAAGTTCATGTTGACTGTTTTCGCTGCTTTCAGCGAGCTTGAACGTGAATATATAAAGGAACGCCAGCGTGAAGGTATTGAGCTTGCCAAAAGAGAAAACAGACCGCTTGGCAGGCCTAAAACAGCTATCAGTAAAACTTTTAAGCAGCACTATGACAGTTGGAAAGCTGGAAATATTACTGCAGTTGAATGCATGAGGCTAGAAGGACTTAAGCATTCTACTTTTTATAACCTGGTACGTGAATATGAAAGGAAGTTGGAGCATGAATGATGTAGAGCAAAGAAAAGCAGCCAAGGAATTTGCTGCATACTGGCAAGGCAAAGGCTATGAAAAAGGCCAGAGCCAGCCGTTTTGGTTATCACTTTTAAACAAAGTTTACGGAGTAGAAAACCCGGAACAATTTATCAGCTTTGAAAACCAAGTTCATCTTGATCATACAAGCTTTATTGATGGATATATCAGTGAAACCAAGGTAATGATTGAGCAAAAATCCATAAAAAAAGATTTGCTTGCACCAATCAAACAATCTGACGGAACGCTGTTAAAACCAATTGAACAAGCCAAACGCTATGCAGCAGAGCTTCCGGTATCACAACATCCCAAATGGATTATAACTTGTAACTTTGAAAAGTTCCTCGTTTATGATATGGAACACCCTCATAACGAGCCTGAAGAGATTCTTTTATCCAATCTGCCGGAAGAGTATTATCGTCTTAATTTCCTTGTCGATAATGGCAGTGCTCATATCCGCAAAGAAATGGAAGTGTCTATGGCTGCCGGCGAATTGGTTGGCAAGCTTTATAATGCTTTTTTGAATCAGTACAATGATCCCAGTAATGCAGAATCTTTGCGAAGTCTGAACAAGCTTTGCGTTCGCCTTGTTTTTTGCCTTTATGCTGAGGACGCAGGTATTTTTGGCGAACATGATATGTTCCATGATTATCTGGAACGCTTTGAAGTACGTGATTTGCGTCGTGCTCTTATTGATTTGTTCAAAGTGCTTGACCAAAAGCCAGCTAAACGTGATCCCTATCTTGATAAGCAGCTTGCTGCCTTTCCTTATGTAAATGGTGGACTTTTTGAAGATGAAAATATAGAAATACC
>OLIV01001137.1_pt1 | contig 13717 bp, 10 predicted proteins | sample 1601411 | NCBI WGS metagenome assembly OLIV01 (sample SAMN03922450, study PRJEB24848) | human gut metagenome | isolation source: stool sample | host: Homo sapiens | place: Germany | collected 2009-11 | reverse complement strand
TGACATATACTCCACCACATCTTCACCGTATACAAATGTCACGATTCCTCTGTATTTCCAGGAAGTTAATGTATAACCGGTCTCCTCCTTCACTTCACGCAGAAGGCATTCCTCCGGACTCTCCGCATATTCAAAATGTCCGCCAACGCCGATCCATTTATCTTTATTCACATCATTTTTCTTCACTACTCTGTGAAGCATCAGATATTTTCCGTCTTTTTCAATATAACATAATGTGCTTTGTCTGTTCATCGTACCCCTCTTTTCTTTTCGCTATCTCTATGTCTGATGCAGGTACACAATCGCTTAACCTGCAGATTTTATCCGCTTGAACCCAACAACTATACTGTAGTTACTGTTCACACGGTGTGCGACCAGTAACTACAGTATAACATATTTCTTTATGAGCTGAACCTTAACTTGTAAACTGTACGCAACTAAATTATAATGATGTTATCTATGGAAACGATGCATTGCTGATTCACGCATGTGAACCGCAGCAACAATTCAATGGGGGATACTATTTATGTGGTCAAGAAAAGAGCTCAAGAAAAAGGCGCGTATTTTAATAAAATCAAACTATTGGCGAAGTGTATCTGTCTGCTTTCTGATTGCAATGCTCACAGCTTCGTATCCAATTTCCCGCTCTTTATTTTTAAATTATTTTTCTGATAAGATTCAGACAAAGACAGCGCTTATTTTACCTGTTTTTATTTCTGCTGAAAGCTTCAGCAGTGCATTTCTCGATTTTATTCCTGATAATTTCATAGCCGCTGCCTTTTTACATACGGTTCAAAATTACCTGAAGCGTCCGGACTTTATTGTCACTTCGTTTCTTACACTTGGGGTTATTCTTTCACTTTTATATAAGTTTTTTGTCAGTAATCTTTTGATTGTCGGTGAGAAACGTTTTTTTGTTGAATCTTATAACTATGAGGATACGAATATTTCTAAAATATTCTTTTTATATAAGTTGCGTTACCTGGCAAATCCTTCCTGGGTGATGTTCTGCTACACGCTTTTTCAGAAACTTTGGGATTTAACAATTATCGGTGGAATTATTAAACACTATGAATACAGTATGATTCCGTATATCCTCGCAGAGAATCCGAAGATCAGTCAGAAGAATGCATTCTTTCTCTCAAAGCAGCTTACAAAGGGAAATAAATGGAGGCTCTTTTTGTTAGATTGTTCTTTCCTCGGCTGGGAGCTTTTATCTCTCTTTACACTTGGAATTCTGGACATCCTTTATGTCCGCCCGTACAAAATGAACTGTAAAGCATCCTTATATCTGTTTTTACGAAGAAACTATGTGCTTTCAAGAGCTCCTAAATATGAGCAGCTCAATGATTCTTATCTTGAGCATGTTCCTTCTGAAGATGAACTTCTGATTAGTAAAGCACTTTATGACGATTCTGAAGATCCTTACACAAAGATCTCTTATTTTGCACCGCATCAGTATCCGGTATTTCTTTTTTCTGTGCAACCACCTATTGCCGCAGTAAAATCACCGGTCAATCCGGCGCAGAATTATGACTTTCTGTCCTGTGTATTTTTATTCCATGCCTTTTCTATTTTCGGATGGCTTTTGGAAATCATTTCCGAACTGCTCAGTTGCGGCACACTGGAAAATGTAACCCTTCGTACGCTTCCATGGCTCCCGTTGTACGGAATCTGTGGTCTGCTTATACTGTTGCTGTTAAAGAAATATATCAAAAAACCGGCTACTATGTTTATCATCAACTTTGTTGTATACACGGCTCTTGACTATCTCGTTCAGCTGCTTCTTGATCTTGGTTTTGGAATTGAACTTCCGAAATATCATTCTTACCTTACTTTCATGAATGGAGAAGCATATTTGGGAGACGGAGCAGTATTCGCACTTCTTGGCTGTGCATTTTTCTATTATTTTGCTCCACGCTGGAATAGTCTGTTCTTAAAATTAAAGAAATGGATGAGAATTTCAATTTGTATTCTTTTGACAGCAATTTTTGTATTTGACCTTCTATCAGGCATAATCCAATATTGATTTTACTGCTAAATAATAGTAAAATCTTAATTATCAGTAAGGTTGGTTTTACTGTTGCGATTTTTTCTAATACAGTATGAACCTGTTCCCCCTGACAAACTATCACAGCTTAGAAGAAAGGGAAATATTATGAAAAAAAGAGTCGTTGTTGCACTGGGACACCGTGCACTTGGAACTACACTTCCAGAACAGAAAGTAGCCGTTAAAAGCACTGCCAAATGTATCGCTGATCTGATTGAAGCAGGCTATCAGGTTGCTATCACACACAGTAATGCTCCGCAGGTTGGTATGATCCACACTGCATTGAATGAATTTGCAAAGAACCATCCGGAATATACAGCATCCCCAATGTCTGTATGTACTGCCATGAGCCAGGGATATATCGGATATGACCTTCAGAACGGAATCCGTGAAGAACTTCTCAACCGCGGTATCTACCGTACAGTCAGCACAGTCCTCACTCAGGTGATCGTAGATCCTTACGATGATGCTTTCTACACACCAACAAAGGTTCTCGGTCGTTATATGAACGCTGAGGAAGCGAATGAAGAACGTAAGAAAGGCAACTTCGTAGTGGAAGAACCTGGTAAAGGTTTCCGCCGTGCTGTCTCTGCTCCGAATCCGGTCAAGATTGTTGAACTTGATGCAGTGAAAGCTCTTCTTGATGCAGATCAGATTGTTATCGCAGCAGGTGGCGGCGGTATTCCGGTACTTGAGCAGGATAATCATTTACGTGGCGCAAGTGCTGTTATCGAGAAAGACCTCGCAGCTGGAAAGCTTGCAGAAGGAATTAATGCTGATCTTCTTATTATTCTTACAAATGTTGAGAAAGTATGTATCAACCTTGGCAAACCGAATGAGGAACCACTGGATACAATTACTGTTGATCAGGCAAAAACTTACATGGAAGAGGGACATTTTGGAATTTACAACATGCTTCCTAAATTCCGTGCAGCAGTTGAATTCGTAGAAGGACACGAAGGCCGCAAAGCTTACATTACTTCCTTTGATAAAGTCTCTGATGCTCTGAATGGTAAGACCGGAACAGTAATCGAATAGATTGACAGATTGAACTTATTAGAAACATAACCTGGAACAGGCTGTGATTTCACATTTTAATTTTGTGAAATCACGGCCTGTTTTTTACTTTCCATCACAGATTTCTTTCATCCTGTTTTTTTGTGGAATAAGATACTTTTAATTTCAAAATATCTCTTGATTTTTCAGAAATATGTGCTATAGTATATACATGTTCGAGATGTAGTATTAAAAACTATGTGTTATTATATAGACGAATTGGAGGTAGATTTTATGGAAAAAAGACTTTATATCAAAGAACCTGGAAGCGCAATTACACATTTTATTGGAATGATCATGGCAATTATTGCTGCAATACCACTTCTATACAGAGCAGCTCGTGAACCGAGCAAACTTTATATTGTATCGCTTACAATTTACGCAGCCAGCCTTATCTTGCTTTATGCGGCAAGTACCACTTATCACACATTTGATATTTCCGAGAAAGTGAATACGGTTTTAAAGAAGATCGATCACATGATGATCTCCGTTCTGATCGCCGGAAGCTACACACCTGTCTGCCTGCTGGTAATCGGCGGACGCAAAGGTATCACACTGCTATGTATTGTATGGGCATTCGCGATTGTCGGCATCCTTATCAAAGCCTTCTGGGTATTCTGTCCGAAATGGGTATCTTCCGTTTTATACATTGGTATGGGATGGACTTGCGTGCTTGCATTTTCTGCAATCCTTGATAATCTGTCCGCTGCCGCTTTCGGATGGCTTTTAGCCGGTGGTATCATCTATACAGTTGGCGGTGTCATCTACGCACTGAAGCTCCCGATTTTCAACAGCAAGCATAAGAATTTCGGAAGCCATGAAATCTTTCATTTGTTCGTAATGGGCGGAAGCATCTGTCACTTTGTGGTAATGTATACATTCCTTCTACCGTAAATATAATTTATTGAAACGAAAAGAAGAAGGCTATCAACTACAATTTATACTGTTATCGTAGTTGATAGCCTTCCTTTTTCATTTTGTTACTATTTACATTTCATGCGATCTGCAACGTATCTCACTATCTCACATCATACCTTATCCTACATTGAAAACTGGCTCTCATACAGATGATGATAGAAACCTTCCTTCTTCATCAGTACTTCATGATTTCCCTGTTCAATAATTTTTCCATCTTTCATTACGAGAATCACATCTGCCTCACGGATGGTTGACAAGCGGTGTGCAACAATGAAAGTTGTTCTTCCTTCCATCAGTTTTGCAAATGCCTGCTGAATCTTGATCTCCGTTCTTGTATCAATGGATGATGTTGCTTCATCCAGAATCAACATTGGTGGTCTGCATAACATAACTCTTGCAATACAAAGTAGCTGCTTCTGTCCCTGGGAGAGTCCGCCTCCGTCTTCTGTGATCCATGTATCATATCCTTTTGGCAGACGACGGATATAATTATGGATGTGAGAGGCTTTCGCTGCCTCGACAATCTCTTCTTCCGTTGCATCCGGTCTTCCCATAGCAATATTTTCACGGATTGTACCCGTTTTTAACCAGGTCTCCTGAAGCACCATTCCGTACCCTGCACGCAGACTTTTTCTTGTCATTTCACGAATATCTATGTCTTCTACTTTAATACTTCCTGCATTCACATCATAGAAACGCATCAACAGATTGATCAATGTTGTCTTTCCACACCCGGTCGGTCCGACAATCGCAATACGCTGTCCAGGCTTTACTTCCAGATTAAAATCTTCAATCAAATGTTGCTCCGGCAGATATGAGAATGAAACGTCCTCTATTTTCACATTTCCATCAATACCCGTCAGATGAACTGCATTTTCCGATTCCGGTATCTGTGGTTCTTCATCGATCAAAGTAAATACTCTCTGCGCACATGCAATCGCATTCTGGAATTCCGTCACAACTCCGGAAATTTCATTAAATGGCTTTGTGTACTGATTTGCATAACTCAAGAAACTGGACAATTGTCCTACGCTCATTGCACCGCGTACAACTGCAAATGCCCCTGTAATTCCAACCCCTGTGTAAACCAGACTGTTGACAAATCTTGTCGCCGGATTTGTAATAGATGAGAAAAATGTTGCCCGCAAGGATGCATCCTGCAATCTTTTATTCACTTCATCGAAACGCTCTGTTGCATCTTCTCCGCGTCCAAATGCCTGAACCACTTTCTGGTTTCCGATCATTTCATCAATCAATCCTGTCTGCTCTCCACGTATTTCAGATTGCAGGCGGAACATACGAAATGTTCTCTTTGCAATAAAATTTGCTACAAAGAATGATACCGGTGTGATAAGAACCACAACAAATGTAATCGATACATTTACGGATAACATAAAACAAAATGTTCCGATAATCGTTGCAATACCGGTAAAAAGCTGTGTAAATCCCATCAGTAGTCCATCTGAAAACTGGTCAACATCCGCAATTACACGGCTTACAACTTCACCATACGGATGTCCATCAATATATTTCAACGGTAGCTGCTCTATTTTATCAAATGCTTCATTTCTGATATCCTGAACCATCTGATAGGTCATCTTGTTATTACACACATTCATCAGCCACTGTGCCAATGCCGTGATCAGTGTGCACACACCAATCTGAATCATCACCTGAATTACTCCCAGAAAATTCACTTCGCCTTTTCCGATCACATAATCAACTGCATGTCCTGTCAGCTTTGGAATATATAATGTAAGCGCAACAGACACAGTCGCAAGCAGAATTGAAAATACGAGAAAAATTCTGTATCTTCCAAGTCGGCGGATTACCTTTTTCAATGTTGCTGCCTGACTTTTCTGTTTCTTATCACTATTTATCTTTATTTTATCAGCCATTGACTACCGCCTCCTTTGGAAATTGTGAATAATAGATTTCCTGATAGATTGGACAATCCTTCAACAGTTCTTCATGTGTTCCGATTCCTGCCATTGCTCCATCATCCAACACAATGATCTGGTCTGCATGCTGAATAGATGCTGCTCTCTGAGATACGATAAATACGGTCGGCTGGTTTTTCATCTCTTTGATCGACTTGCGAAGTGCCGCATCTGTAGCAAAATCCAACGCTGATGCACTGTCATCAAGAATCAGGATCTCCGGTTTCCGAACCAGTGCACGCGCAATCGTCATTCTCTGTTTCTGACCTCCGGAAAGGTTTCTTCCCCCCTGTTCAATCTGAAATTCTAATCCACCTTGTTTCGTATCAACAAATTCTCTTGCCTGAGAAATGTCCAATGCTTCATACATTTCCTGCTCTGTTGCATCTTCCTTTCCCCAGCGGAGATTGTCCGCAATACTCCCTTTGAAAAGCACTGCTTTCTGAAGAACGACACCGATATGTTCTCTTAGGTTCTCTGTCTGATATTCTTTGATATCACGTCCATTGATCTTCACTGTACCGTCTGTTGCATCATAAAATCTCGGAATCAGATTCACAAGAGACGATTTTCCTGAACCTGTTCCCCCGATGATTCCTATCGTCTGTCCTTTCTTGGCACAGAAATTTATATCAGATAAGGATGTATCTGAAGTTCCTTTATAGGTCAAAGATACATGAGAGAACTCTACGACCGGAATTTTATTTTTCAAATCCCGATCTGCTTCGGAAGAATTGCTCTTCCATCTTACATCTCCCTCATTCATATCTGGTTTCACAGCAAGCACACTCTCCACACGGTTCAGACATGCTGCTGCCTTCGTCACGGAAATAATCAAGTTCGCTAACTTCACAAGTTCAACAAGAATCTGTGACATATAATTAATAAGTGCCACAACCTGTCCCTGGGTCAGATCTCCGATATCAACACGGACTGCACCGACATAGATCAATGCTATGATTGCTCCGTTTACAATAATATATGTCAGCGGATTCATCATTCCAGAAATGCGTCCCACATATTTCTGTGCATCTGTAAGAATTTGATTCGCATTTTCAAACCGCTTCGTCTCATCCTCTTCTTTATTGAATGCACGGATAACTCTTGCTCCTGTCAGATTTTCCCTCGTTGCAAGAAGTACCTGATCAAGATCTGCCTGCACTTTCTTATACATCGGCATCGTCACAAGCATGATTCCAAACACAATAAGTGAAAGAAGCGGAATCGTCACAACAAATACAAGTGCTGCTTTCACATCTACTGTAAATGCCATGATCATTGCACCAAATACAATGAACGGCGAACGCAGGAACAATCGTAAAACAAGATTCACACCTGACTGGATCTGATTGATATCACTTGTCATTCGTGTGATCAATGTAGATGTTCCTAATTGGTCCATTTCCGTAAATGTAAATTTCTGGATATGTTCAAATAATCCATGTCTTATTCCCGTTCCGACTCCTGTTGCTGCCTTCGCTGCAAAATACTGTGCTGTAATGGAACAGACAAGTCCGATGATTCCCAGCGCGATCAGTACAAAACACATTTTCACAAGATATGGCTAATCCTGATTTGCAATTCCCACATCAATAATTGCCGCCATTACCAACGGAACAAACAGCTCAAAAGATGCTTCCAGCATCTTGAACAACGGGGCAAGTATGGATTCTTTTTTATAATCTTTCAGATATGCAAGTAATGTCTTCATAATGTGCTCTTTCCTTTCTCTTATTTTAATTAAAGAGAGCCTGTCAAAATGACAGACTCTCTTATATCATTATTATAGACTATCTATCCAATCCGATTCTCTCTACCTGTCTTCCGATACGCATTGCTTTTGCATATGCCATGAGACGTTCTTCATTCTTCTTATCGTACTTTCTGTAGTTCTCAATAACAAGTTCAAAGATATCTTTATCAATGTCTTCACGGAAACGGATGCAGTCGCACACGCTTCTATCAATTCCATATACATTGTAAGAACCGTACTTTGTATCAAACACATGCTTCTCATCCTCAAAAGCCTGCTCTGAGAAGTAATGTCTGCTGACTTCAAAATTCATCTTCATCTTGTGACGGTCACTTCTTCTTGTTGCAATCGAAAGAATCTCCGGCTCTTTATCGATCAGGCCCATGTAATAGCATGCACTGTCTGCGCAGATTACCGCTTTTCTATTTACTCGTGCCACTTCCACTGCCTTATAATCTTCCGGTTTGGAAAACTCCGGACTAATGATCCAATAATGTCCATGTGCTACCTTCTCAAGCTTTCCTTCTGCTGTCAACAGACCGATCTGACGATTTGTAAGTCCTTCCTTCATCAAATCTTCCGTGTCAATGTATCCTTTGTATTTGTCTGCAATGTATTTCACTTTATCATAGATAATCTGACGCATAATTCTTTTCCTCGCTTAACTCGTGTATTACTAGAAACTGTAAGAAATGTTTACGGGCTGCTGTGAGCAGCAACACCTGTGATTCTTTTAAGTCTCTCGTATTGTATCATCTATCAAAGCGGTTGACAATAGGTAAGACGCTGATTTTTCAGTCCGATACCTCTATCTCTTTTATTAAAAATTCATTCCCACGAAGCAGATAGGTATTTTCACTTCCACAGTACGGACAGATTTTCCCATGTTCTACCGTTGGATATTCTTTCTGGCATTCTTCACAAAATGTTACTGCTTCTATCTGCTCGATTTTCAGTTCGGCTTCTTCCATAAGCGGTTCTTTCTTCTTCGCCCAATTCCAGCAATCCGTCAGATAATCATGTAGTATTCCTGACACTTCCCCAATCTCCAGTGTCACGGCAGAAACCTTCTCCACATGATTTTCCTCCGCAACCTTCTTTACATCTTTTACAACATAAAAGACAACACCTAATTCGTGCATTTTCCTTCCTCTCAATTTATATTTTTTCAACTATATCCTGAAGCAATCCAATCAACTCTTTTGCGTTCACAGGTTTAAAGATACACTCATTCATACCTGCCAACTCACACTGATGTATACTTTCGGTAGACGCTTGTGCTGTCATTGCCAAAATCGGAATCTCAGCTGCATCTGCCCTTTTGTCTGCCATGGATCGGATCTTTCGTGACGCCTCTTTTCCATCCATCTCCGGCATCATGATATCCATAAGAACAGCATCATATTCTCTCAGACCCGACTGTTTAAATAGTTCCACAGCTTCCTGTCCATTCCATGCCTTTATCACCTGTGCACCAGCTTCTTCCAGATAAAACTCTGCAATCTCCATATTGATCTCATTATCTTCAGCAAGAAGAATATGATATCCTCTGAGTGGTTTATCTTCTTTCAGATCCTGTTTTGTTCCCTGTACACATTCTCCACTCTGACTTTCCTTTTCCGGCTGAACTACTGGAAAACTCAAATAAAAACGAAACTCCGTTCCAACGCCGGGCGTACTGCTCACCTGGATTGTTCCGCCCATCTTTTCGACCAGTCCTTTTACAATTGACATTCCCAGCCCCGTTCCTTTATACTGCGTTCTTGCATCATTTATTTCCTGTGTAAAAGGCTTAAACAATTCTTCTTTTATATATTCTTTGCTCATCCCTACACCTGTATCCGTAATACGAAATTCGAATGCCGCACACATCCCATCAAAAGAGAGTTCTTTTACATAAGTGTCTATCCTTCCTCCACGCTTATTATATTTGATTGCATTACTGAACAGATTCAGCATAATTCTTCTGATCTGCAGCGTATCTCCGCTCAGCATCGTATGATTCACCTTTTCCCGATGGCTCTCATAGCTGATTTCCATTGCCTCTACCTGTGCACTGACCACAACTTCTACCTGATCTATCAACGTATTCAGATCAAACGTATCATTCTGCAATTCTAAATGTCCTGACTCGATTTTACTCATATCAAGTACATCATTGACCAGTTCACTCAAATGTTGGACAGACAGATCGATTTTATCAACACACTCTTCTATCTTTTCCTGATCTTTATAATTCTTACGAATCATCTGGATCATTCCGAGAACGCCATTGATCGGTGTACGGATATCATGACTCATCCGGTTCATGAATTCTGTCTTCGCACGGCTCTCGAGATCCGCTTTTTCGTATGCAACCTGCAGACGTTCTCTTTCTCTGTCTTCCTGCTCATGGAACTCTGAAATATCCTTGAACAAAATAATTGCACCGATCACCGTACTTGTCTGCTTAGTCTTACTTTCATAAACCATCTCCTGTGACATCAGGACTGTCTCCTGCCACCAGCATCTGCTTCCATCACTTTGCTCTACCTGATATTCCACAGTCACCTGCTTTTCGCCTGCTTTAAAACGTTCGATCAGCTGTGCCGGATTTTCTGTGATACGATAATTTTCTCTCGTCTCTTTTGTCACGAACCGCTGATAGGTCTTACAATACGTATCATAAGGACATGGAAGTTTTATGTCTGGAATCTGCCTGTTTCCCCTGTTTTGCCAAAATATCTTTTCTAATAAATTCTGTGTCAGATTAACACTTTGGATTATTTCTGCTGTATCCATCAATGCTTCTATATAGTTTCCGTTTTCCAAAATGGACTGCGTCAGCTGTTCATAGAACTGTGTCAGTTGCTTTTTCTCATTTACGATCAATCTGTCCCTGTCCTGATAAACATCAAACCCAACAAGAAAATGATGCAGATTTCCATTTTCAGCAAAGTCAGGCAGTAAAAGTGTGATCCGGCCACGCAAAACTCTGTCACCATCTTTGTGACAATAAAAATATTCCTCTACCTGATGTTCCTCTGTCAGTGTTTCCCGGATTTCCGACAGCTGAAGTTTCTCCCAGAGTTCCCTGCGTTTCTCTTCCTCCGCCAGCTCCTGTATAATCTGCTCTACTGCACCAGAATAACTACCATCATCTGCAAGAAAAAATTCTGAGCTTGCACGAAGAACAACATACTGATCCACAATCGCATCACAGTACAGACAATCTGTAAAATGAAATCCTTTTTCTTTTACAGATTGTAACAGCCGACTCCTAATTCTCCGCTTGTCAGCTGCTTCTTTCATCTTCGCCCGATTCTTGTCTACATACATGTTCTTATCCGCATATCGGAACAGGTCTTTCATATTACTTCCCGGAAAATCTGTAGACAATGCATATCCCACTGCATAGCTAAGTAGCATATCCGGATGATTCTTTGAATAACGCTCCGTCTGTTCCCGTATCATCTGCAGACAGTCTTTCACCTGCTTATGATCCACCTGCTTTAATACTGCAATGAACTCATCTCCTCCGTCTCTTCCGACAAAATATTTCTCTGGAAGTGCTGCCCGCAATTGTTCTGCAAAGGATCTGATATACTGATCGCCTCTTTCATGTCCCTGTCGGTCATTAATGATCCTCAGATTATTTAGATCAAACACCATTACCGCTGTTGGTTCCCTGTCCGTAAGTGGCTCCTCAGATGCCAGGATCTCCTCGCACCTATTCTTATTCGGAAGTCCTGTTGCCTCATCCAGATAAACCTTCTGACGAAGCACACGGTTTTGTGCTGCGTACCGCAATGCCTTGAAAAGCTCATATCCCAACAGACACACAATTCCAATAATATCCACGACAACGATTTTCTCCAGACGATTTAAGGAAGATGCCAGCTTCTGCGAATAACTTTCCGCAAGCCCTGTTGTCTCATCACAGATTGTAAAAAATGTTTCACTTTTATTTATAATCTGTGTATTTTCATATCCTTCTTCCCGAGCCTTATAGATTTCTTCCTTTAGTTGTTCAAAAAATTGTTCCTGCACTTCCATCTTATCCTGAAATGCTTTATCATCCAGACGGACAAGGTTCAGTTTATCGCTGCCATGACGTAACCCATCAATATACGCATCCACTTCCCTGATCATTTCATCCTGTGGTCTCTGTGCATTTTCCAGTTTGATGATCTGCTGCGTCTTTCCACGCACAAGTCCTGCATAATTCACTACACGAGCCGTCCCTTGCATATCGCTGACCAATATCATAATTCCAAAGAATAATGCAATCAGGATACAGGTAAGAAGCATCATGAAAATACGCAGAATCCGTGTAAGTTTCTTCTCTTTTTCTTTCATATCTATAACCTTACATTTATTTTTTATATAATGATACGAGTGTCCAAAGTAAATTTTGCCACTCACTGATGTAACCGGATTGCTTCATTGCTATGCAATTCCCGCAATCCTCGACCACATCATATAGTACTTTATTTAAAGATTATAACAGAATCCCCCTTGTTTTCCTACAACAAAATACATCACCAGAAGATTTGTAATTGTTCTGGAAAATGTGATACTATAAATTATAGTCACACTTAATTTTCGTAACAAACGGAGGGACCCTCTATGATAAACCAGACAAAACAAATATTGGAAGAATCTCTGAAAAAATTAATGCTTCAAAAGCCGCTCGATAAGATAACTATCCGCGATTTAACCGAAGACTGCGGCATCAGCCGTATGGCTTTCTACTATCACTTTAAAGATATTTATGATCTGGTCGAATGGTCCTGCCTGGAAGATGCAACCCACGCTCTTGCCGGCAAAAAAACTTACGACACCTGGTCTGAAGGACTGGTACAGATTTTTGATGCTGTGTATGAAAATAAGCCATTTATATTAAATGCTTACCGCTGCATCAGCCGGGATCAGATTGAAAGTTTCCTTTTTCATCTGACTTCCGATTTACTGATGAATGTTGTAGAGGAAAAAGCAGAAGGCACCAGTATTTCTGAAGAAGACCGGCGCTTTATTGCCGATTTTTATAAATACAGCTTTGTCGGTCTTATGCTCGACTGGATCAAACAGGGAATGAAAGACGATTATGTCGATCTGGCACATAAGATCAGTATTACCATCCACGGGAGCCTTACGCATTCAATTGAAAATTTTGCAGCACTTTCAGAAAAAGAGAATTCATAATCTCCATATATAATATTTCCTATAATTATCACTGGAATAAATGTTGAGGACAAAATCCCCCAACTATAACACTTTACAAAAAAGGGCAAATGATAAGTTTTTTATCACTTGCCTCTTTTTGTAAATTGAAAATCTTCAAAAATGTCCATACTATAACTATAACAACTATACTTCATATCTCGTTATTTAGAGTAATTATGATGAGATGATCTCAAAACGAGACATGAATCCGTTTTTTCAGAAAGGTGGTTTTATTATGTCAAATAAGAAATCTAAACTTGGTGTAATCTCTGCAGTAGCAGCAGGAACAGGAACTGCAATTTATCTCGCACAGAAGGCAAAAAAAGAATCTGGTAATTCAGAATCCGGTAATTCTATTTTTAAGAAGAGTACTGTTGCTGATTCTTCCGTTCCAGATAACTATCGTAACACTGAGCGCGGAAAATATGACCGCAACAGCAAAGGCATCTATTATTCCAACGGAAACTACGAAGCATTTGCACATCCGGAGAAACCGGAAGGTGTAGATCAGAAAAATGCTTACATCGTAGGAAGCGGACTTGCCTCTCTGGCAGCGGCATGTTTCCTTGTCCGTGATGCACAGATGCCTGGATGCCAGATCCACATTTTAGAAGCAATGGATATTGCCGGTGGTGCATGTGATGGAATCTATGATACTTCCCGAGGTTATGTAATGCGCGGTGGACGTGAGATGGAAAATCATTTCGAATGTCTGTGGGATCTCTTCCGCAGCATTCCATCCATCGAGACACCTGGTGTTTCTGTACTTGATGAATATTACTGGCTCAATAATCA
>OLIV01001134.1_pt1 | contig 13743 bp, 18 predicted proteins | sample 1601411 | NCBI WGS metagenome assembly OLIV01 (sample SAMN03922450, study PRJEB24848) | human gut metagenome | isolation source: stool sample | host: Homo sapiens | place: Germany | collected 2009-11 | reverse complement strand
TTTTTCCGCTAACGCCTCCATAGAGATTCCGTTCTGAAACTCCTCTACGATTTGGCGGTTTCGTTGCTGCAATTCCTGTCGGTAGCCAGACGCTTCTCCCCACCGTTTTTGTTGCGCTTGATCGGCGGGAACATAAAGGTAGCCCCCTTGAATATAGCTTTGCAATTCCTTGACCAGCGCATCGGGAAGAAGATTTTTTGCATTGATGTATTTCATGCAGGCTTCCTCCTTGAGATGATCATCAAGCAGCAAAGCCAGCATATTGATTATGCGACGATTTTTACTCCATGCAAACGTCGCAATCTACTGGCTTTGCATGGAGCCGTACTTCGTTGAGTTTTGTCATTGGATACCACTTCTTTCTGTTGGGAACATCTCTATCCTACCACTCAATTATTAACAATTCAATGTTTTTTTGAAAATAGCGGGTAGAAAAGCCCGATACCACAGGACTTTTCCGACATGATTGGGCTGCTGGAAGTAGCTTACCATTTTGGCCATTATAAATGCGGCTTGAAATGCGTAGAATAGTTTGACTTTGTGCGTATTTAGGTATAAAATAATATTACCTTACACGTTTGGCTGTAAGGGCGGAGCATTTCTGTCAAGTCTGGCCGAATTGATGTTTCTATGAGTAACGTTACACATAGAACCACCAATTCTAGGTTGGGTTCGTTGAACATGATACTCCTTTCCAGTATGATTATACTACGGAACGCTATCAGATGCACCCAGGACAATAATGTTCATGTACCTGCCTGCTAACTTAGGGATGTTGTCCCCCATGTTAGCAGGCATGATGCATTTTAGGGAGAAATTATGAAAACTCAAAAAGAATATAATCAATGTCAACAACCTATATCTTGTCATAATTGTAGTTCAAACCAGATATGTCAAGCATGGGTTGACTTTGTTAAACACCACAATGATACTAAGCCTTATGCACATTTTGACCTGCGCGTGTCGTTATCCATGCCTTCAATTAGAAAATACGTAATGGATCGGACTAAAATAGTTACACACAAAGATTTTGCAATTTCCAGCCCTAACCTTATGTAACTCGGCAAATGGTGGCAAAGCCTAGATTTTCAGGCGTTTCCGCTATTTGCCGTTTGGGAGAGTGTTTCGCATATCTCGGCGTATCTTGGAGTGACTTTGCAGTGAAACGTAGTACGGAAGTAGTAAACCTGGCCTTTCGCTTCCTTTTTACTACGCGGCCAGCCGCTCCATCTCCGCCCTTACGGAACAGGCATCAACATGGGTGTAATAGTCCAGCGTCATGGTGATGTTGGCATGGCCCATGATGTACTGTAAAGCCTTGGGGTTCATACCGGCGTTTGCCATACGGGTACAGAACGTGTGCCGGAAGGAGTGTGGGGTGATATTGGGCAATGGCTCCTTGTGCTGCTTGTTATACTTCTTCAAAAGGTTCCTTATCATATTGTTATAGTCCATGCCCACTTTCGGCGTTCCATCCCTTTTGAGGAACAGAAAGTTTGTGTACCCGTCTATCATAATGGTGGTTTTCTTTCCACGGTTCTTCACCACTCGCTTCAACGCTTGATAGACTGGCTCACTCATGGGAATTTCCCGGTAGCCGCTCTTGGTCTTAGGTGTTTCGATGTAGTAGCCGCTCTTAGGGTCCCGCAAAAGCTGGTGATCCACCCGGATCAGGCGATTCTTAAAGTCAAGGTTCGTGGTCAGCCCACAGAACTCAGAAATACGAAGCCCGGTTCCCAGCAGGATGATAAGCTCATCAACGTACTTCCGATATACTTTGTCATTTTGCACAAAGTCGATCAGACTCACCTCCTGTTCCGGTGTCAGCACGGTTTTTTCACCTCTGTTGTCCTCTAAGACTTTGTTTAGGGCAAAGCTGAAGGGGTTCTTGCGAACACAATCGTCCTCGATGGCGATAAAGAAAGCGGCCCGGAGGGAACGCTTGTAGTTGCTGATAGACTGGAAACTAAACCCCTTTTCCTTCATGCGGATAGCCCACTCTTTGGCATCGGATGGCTTCACCGCATCGATGCTTTTCCTGCCGAGAGGGTCATCCCGCAAGAGTCCCATCAGGTACTCCCGCTGTTTCTTGGTGGCCCGCTTCACATCCGCCCGCTGACTGTTCTGCTTGGCGTAGAGCTGGCAGACAGTCATTTTTTTGCCCACAGCGTCGATGCCGTCCGCAATATCCCGGTTGATCTCCGCTTCCTTCTCACGCAGAGAAATATCATCCCGCTTGCCCGTCGGGGTCTTGTCCGTTGCTACCAGCTTCCAGGCATAGACGAATTGGGGCTTGCCGGTGCTGTCCGTGTACTTATATGCGTATCTCCCGTCTTTTCGCTGACTCTCTCCAGTTCTCAAAATGCGGCCTTTGTTATCACGTCGTTTTTCCGCCATTGGTAAAACTCCTTTCCAAAACTGGAACGAGCCTTGATACGACTTGAATATAGTGTATCATATTTCTGGCTCAATACAAATCTGCGATTAGATCACATCCAGGGAGTCAATGACTTTTTCAAACTGCCTGCGTTTAATCTGGACGCGGTTGCCATTCATTATCAGCCAGCTGGCGTCTGAGTTTTCTTCCACCAGTTTTCGCAACTTCTTTTCCCCAATACGGAAATACTTGGCTGCCTCCTCAATGGTCAGCGTGTACTTCTCCCAAATAGGCACATCGGAATAGCTCATACGCCCGCCCCTCCTTTCGGTGTGACCACATACTCTATGCCAGGATACTGACCGCAGTAGACGCAAACCTTCTCTTCAGCCTGTCCCTGCGCGGCCTCCCGCAAAACAAAAGCGCCTGTGCCGCGAAAAGCGTCAGCACAAGCGTCGCATAAGCAGAGAGTTAGTTTCGGGGGGACGGGTTCGATCAGGCCGATACTGATTGCCAAAGCGTGGTTGATGCCCCGGATATGTTCCTCGTCCAGTCTGCCGATGTAGCCAGACAACCGCCGCTTGTCCACAGTACGAATTTGCTCCAACAAAACGAGGGACGGCTGTACCAGCCCATTCCCGGCGTCCAGGTAGTAGTGGGTGGGCAACTTGGCTTTGACGTTGGCCTTGCTGGTGACGGCGGCGATGATAACCGTGGGACTATGTTTGTTGCCCACGTTGTTCTGAATGATAACAACGGGCCGGGTGCCCTTCTGTTCCGAGCCGATTCCGTGGCCAAGGTCGGCGTAATATAGATCACCGCGTAAATATGTCTTGCTCATGGTATTTGACCTCCCTATAAAAATTAGACGGCCTGCGTCGCCTATGTAGGGGCCGGACAGCGTAACATATTAAGGTTGGCGGGGCATAAACGCTCCCGTTTTCATAAGCCTATCCCGCTGTCCGGCTTATATCAAAGCAAGCCTATTTGTCCGCGACACCCCGGCCCGCTGAGGGAAGTCATCAAACGGCTGGCGGCGACCAGCTCCACGGGAATTTCACCCCCGGCAGGTTCTCTGTCGGCTGCTCTCATTGCCTGCGACGGCTTTGCGTTGGAAAACGCTATCACGCTCGGACTGTGACTGAACAGGAGTATCATTGTCCCTATTGCCGGTCTTGGCCGTACCGGGAGCCACCCGGCATTTCATAACCGCTGATTCTCGCTCCATGCTGGACGGCAAACCGTGGACGAAATGATAGTGTGGCATCCCGTTGTTCTGTCCGACATATCCTGGCGCAACGATAAGAATGGCTTGCGGCAATAGGAATGTGTTTGATGAATGGGTATGAAATTTTCAAGGTCAAACCCATTCATCGCATAAACGAGGAACAGGTGAAGAGCTTTCCATTGCTCTTCACCTGTTTCCTCACTCAAACGCTAAATTGTAACCTCCCCGGACAGAAAATTTTTGAGTTTCTTCAATGCAGAAGAAATTGACTTCATCACAGCGGGGTGCTTACACCCCTCCATATCTGCAATTTGTTCGTATGTAAACTCCCCAAAATAGTACAGCACCAGACGGCGACGCTGTTTTTCAGGCAGTTGGGCGATTGCTCGGTGTAGCTTGTCCACCTCCATCTGCTGAGAAACGATTTCTTCCACGCTTTCCTGTGGTTTTGCGGCCCGTCTGTTCAGAGTGGCCTCTGTCACTTCGGATCGCTCATAGTGCCTGTCCACTTCGTTGAAAAAAGAAAGATCGTCCAGTTCAAACTCGTTGAACGCATCGAATAGGGCCTTGTCGATCTCCATCCATCGTTTTACCTTGTTGCTGTCCGTAAATGCCAAAAAGTAGCGTGGGTGGGTAGTATTGATGCCAGTGGTGTATATTTCATAAGGGTTTTCTTCATCCCTCCGGCGCTTGGGACGAGGGTCAATGTTTTTTGGATGACCGCCATCCATTGTTTTTTCCTCCATTCGTTCTGAATTTTTGAAAATTCAGAACGTGGAGGACTACGACAATGGGGTGGCGAGTTGCCGCAGCAGAAAAAAATAGCATCAAGGGAGTAATATCCCCTGACACTGATTTGAAAAAAAACCGCAGAATTGCCCCCAAACGAGAGCTTTCCTGCGGATTGAGACTGTTGGAAAGAGGTAAAAAAAATAGGGGAACGTTGATAAACGTAATTTCCCCACAGAATACCACGCTTGTTACAGAATACACGGGAATTTTGTAAAATTCCGTATAATTCGACGCACGAAAGCCCCGCAAAGATCAGGATGACCTTTGCGGGGCTTATACTTCGACAAGATATGTACTTATTCCCGGCAATTTTAAACTTCTCATATTCATCCCCGTTTCTTTACAACGAAACGAGCATTAGAGGTGTTATCCGGTATTTTTCAATATGACGTTTGACTGATTGCCTCCACCTCTATCTCCCAATTATGTTACGCCACATTCAAAATTGCGACTTTGGCAAGAGCCGACTAGGACGTATTAGAAAAGCAAACGGACAGCCATTTGGAGTGTCTATCAATGCTTCTTGCTCACAAAAACTACTTCACTTCTTGATCCAGTCCTTGAAACAACTCCGAACTGAAAAATTCTTCTATTGAGATTCCAAGGCCATCACATAACTTTTTTATAGTTGTAACTGTGGCGCTGTGATTGCGCCCACTGACAATGTTATTCACCGTGGACTGCGTGACACCGCTCAAAAGGCACAACTTATTGATAGATAAATTGCGCTCACGGCATAATTCTAAGATTCTTGCCCTAACTGCCTCTCCAATGTCCACGGGTATCACCTCAATCCTATATTGAAGATACCCGATTGAACTCGAAATGATTACCTCTTTTGAGTTAAAATAACTCAAAAGAGGTATACCGCCTATTGGGGAACAGCTTTGCAGCCACAGCATCGGCCTAACATTACCGGCTTCTTGCCATGACCTCCAATAGCTTATCTAAAATTTCTTTTGTAGCCCAGAAATCAGCGTCAGGCAAATGGGAGAGGCGATCCGTAAGAAATTGGAGGGCGGCGCTCCGCTCCGCCTCACTATTACTGCTCTCAATACCAAACAAAATTGCATCAGCAGGCACGGACAGCAAAACACAGAGTTGTTTCAGCGTAGCCAGCGACACACCAACAGCGCCGCACTCAATGGCCGAAAGATGCTTTACACCGAGGCCAATCAGCTCCGCAAGGCATTCTTGCGTCAGGCCAGCATTTTCCCGGACCTGCTTTACATTTTTGCCGATTTCGAGATTGATCGGCTTTTTCTCTTTCATAGCGACACCACCTTTTTTATTAGTCTAACTAATGGCGGTGTTGACTATAACCATCCGTTTTTATTATAATATATAACAAATATACCGTTATATTTGGTATTATAAACAGAAGGGCACCAACATGAAAACTCGCGTTTCATCAGACATTGAGACGCTGGGGAGAAAGTGCGAACCTCGTTAGCCCGATAAGGTAGATCGCCATATCGTGGAGTATGGTGCAACTCCTTCTTTGACAGCCAACACGAAAACTTTGACAGCATGGTAGTGGAAGCAGTCACGAAAGCAAAAACGCCACCCGGAGGTGACGTTAACTTTGCTATTCCAATACAGGATAGTAACGTGGTTGCAATACAATAGCCCTTATTTATTTTCGTTGTTAGGAGGGCAATATTCGAGCAAATCTTCTATTTTACATTCTAATGAATAACATACTTTAGCCAAAAAGTTCAAATCGGCCATATAAATATCTTCACCTTTATAATACCGATCTATGACTTCATATTTGACGCCAGTTAATGTCCTCAACTGGTTACGGGTAATCCCCAGGCTTTTAAGGACACCAGACAATTTTACCTTGATACAGCCGTATTCTTCAGTCTGATAATGTATAATGCCCTTCAAGCCGGTTCACCTCACTATCTTTCTTTATTTTACCAGTGGTTCCCCTTGTTGACATTCCCCTTTTTTAAGGATATCCTTACATGTGGATAATATAAAATAGTCCCCGCATCTAAACGAGGACTATTCTTTGCATCTTTCCTCTTCGTCATCATCGAATGAATAGTTGTTTAAGTCCGGGAAGTCGAGAAATTCTGCCAGCGTCATGTTGAACGCAATAGCGATTTTATGCATTGTACGCATTGTCGGATTAACCGAGGCTCCACACACTAAATTATGAAGTGTTGACTGCCTAATACCACTCATATCTGCAAGTTTGTTGATTGTGATACCCCGCAACTCGCAGAGTGAAAGTATCCTGGATAGAATAATATCAGCATATTTTCGGTTCATAATATCCTTCTGCTATCATAGGACAGCAATACTTTTGTATCATTGTCCCCATGATAGCAGTAAAAAAAACCTCGATTAACTACAAATAGTTAACTCCGGAAAAAGATTTTACCTCTTTGTATGATGATCACGCAGAGAAGTATAAGAGCAGAATAGCCGAAATTCTGGAAACACTGAGGGAGGAAGCGGAGCACCTCTTGAACTTTCTGAATATCTGCTTGGGAAATTACCCAGATAACGATATAGAAGAATAAATCGGCCCTGCGCGAAAGGAGTATGAGAGATGTCTGCTTATGATTTTACCGATACCCTCGCAGTACAAATTCTCACCTACAAAAAAGAACATAACGAAACCGCTGCGCAGTTTGCTAAAGGATGTGGCGTCAGCGCCACCACAATCCGTAGAATAGAAAACGGGGATGCCAATGTGAAACTGAGTACCGCTGATAAGCTCCTCTGCTACATGAACATAACTCTCATTGATTTATTGCCCCCCTTGGTTACAGAAAGTCCTATTGCAGAGGGAAAAGAGCGACCGAGAAATAAAAAGGCCACTCCAGCCCCGCAGGGAGAAGTGGCCGAAAAGAAGATTTTATTTTCCGAGCTTTTAGCGAATATTCCATCAGATGAAGTGCTGACAGAGCTGTTACCTGATCCTTACCGCCCCCAAAGGGCGCTGACCACGCATTCCGGGCTGGAGGTCTTAAAACTGCGCCTGGAAGGGCTGGACACGGCTCAAACCGCGGAGCGGCTACACATGACACTCAGCCAAGCCGATCATCGGCTACGGAAAACTGTGCGTCAGCTTACTCGGTACATACCGGAAAACATAGTGATTGATATTCCCGCCCTGCGGAAGATACTGGGAATACAACCGTTTCATTTCACGGGGCGCTATACAAAACTGTCGGAGCTGTTGCGGGATATGCCATCCGATGAAGTGCTGTTTCAGCTTGACCGCGAGCGCGGGAATTTGACCGGAGGCAGAAAAAGGCATCGTGTCAGCAATCAGGACTTGTATCTCCTGCAACAGCGGCTGGCCGGCCACACCTATCGGAGTATTGGAGAGGAACTTGGTATGTCTCCCAAAGCAGTCCGTCACCGGATATTGCGGATCAAAGTTGGATTAAAATGGTATTTAGCTGTTGATCTGGATGTACCCACCCTATTTAACTAAGGGAAGAAATTGGACGCCTTTTCGCCTTGTGAAAAGCTTATCTACCATAGTCTTTCCATACCTTAGAAACACCTCAAAATGAACGCCGGAGGCAACATTATGGTTATAGATAGGACAACAGGGAAGGGTTGCGCTTTAAGCATAGCGGCTAAGACGGTCACTCGAAATCTAATTGCCGATGGCATTATTGGCAAAACAATTGCTAAAAAGGAGCGCCCTAAACGCTCTGTTTGGCTCCGGGTGAGAGACTACGGAGATGATTGGGTATGTATTGGTGGGAATATCGCTCATGAACTAACAGAGGAGCCGTTATGGGTCCCATCTTTCATTGACGAGAGGATATGGACACAGGCGGTCAGCAAATTCCATATTGATAGCAGGTTAGACGAAAATGTAGTGGAGTTTTTGTTACCAGAAATGGATGAATACCTGCAAAATATTCCTGATTCAGAACTGATTTCTATAACAAGAGATTTCCTAATAGAGAACGGCATACTCGATCAGCCCATTCGGCGGCACAAGGGGAACACATATTATTTCGACAAGAGTGAGATTTATTCTCTTGATAATGAGAGCAAGTTATTTCCATACGAAGGGAGAATAAACCATATTTTCACAGTCACAGGGCCAGATGCAGCATTTTTCAATTCAGGCGTTTGGATTAAAGCTGCGCCCCGGTTTGAAGTTGGAATGTCGCTGAAAGAATGTATCGGGATTTTTGTAGAAACAGAACTGGCACATAGGACCCCGCAGAAACTATCTCCCCTTGATCAACTTATACAGTACATAGCTCGGCCTGTATATGAGCGCGTTCCAGGCAACGACAATGTAAAAACATTTGACCGTATTCGCATAACTGTTGGCCTCCCCCGATACCAGTTCAATTCGTGGGAAGCCCTGCAAAGTGAAGTGAAGAAATATCAGCACGAAATATATCAACGAGTAATCCAACGGATGGAAACAGACCGTTCGTTCAAGAGATATGGTGTACCAATTAATTTTCTTGAAATCAGTGATGTTACATTATTGCGGGACTTTTCACTAGAGTTTATTTTTGAGCTGAAAGAACCAAAAATTAACTAAACAGGGAGGAATTTAGTGTGGAGCAGAAAAAATCAACACTGAAAGAGATCAAAGCTACAGTTATGCCGCAAACAGCAGAGGGCCTGCAAATGCTGATGGAGGAAACAGGATTAACCGTCGGAGAAGTGATCGACCGGCTGACGCTGCAAATGTGTCCTGATGACTTGGGGTTCGCAGTTTGTTTTGCACAAGATCAGGTTTTTTTCAGTATTTCAAACTTGCCGGAGGAAGAACAGGAAGAAGCCCTGACGAAAATCATTATATTTTTGGCCGGGCTTGTGCCAGTAGATCATCTAAAGGGCTTAGAGCAAGCAGCCATTTCCAAGCGTGCAGAGAGATTAAAGGAATATAAGGAGTACATCAAGGATTTGCCGGAAAAGGATGCGAAAAGGATATTAAAAGAACTAGCTATACTCGAAAAAATAAGGGCACAGAAATAACAATTCTGAATATCAAGAAAGTGAGTGAAATCGCATGAAAAGAACCAAAGAGATGAAAAAAGAGTGGATAGCCGAGTTAAAGAAAATGCAAAAATCCTATCAGGGGGAAATTTCCACCGACGATCTGCCTTTTGACCTTACTGCTGAACTTGGGGAGGTTGTGACAGTAGAACTAAAAAGTCCCGGCGTATATTACATTGCGACCAGGAAAGCGGGAGATATTCCAGAGTGTCCAGAGGTATATGTTGTGACGGCTGACGCTCCAGCTATATCAGAGAAAGCCTGGACTTATGGACAGGAATTTCCCGGCCATCCCGATCTGCGTGTTTATGACATTCTCCAGCCCAAAAGCGGAAGATATATCATAGATTTTGAAATGCGCCGGTATCAGATAAAATGCCACCTGCCGGAAATCGAGGACGAGGATTCTCTATATACTGCCGCACTCTATGGAGCGGAAGAACATCCGGACTATTTTGGCGCTTTCCCTGTTCCTTCCTTTACTCCAAGAGGGTTCACTGTACGGCATAAGACCATTCTGAACGGTGTGTATTGGCTGGAAACAGATCGCTGCGAGGAAATGCTGGCGGTTTGTTATCCAATCTGGAAGTCAGATATTAGTATTCCAGAGCAAAACCAGGGTGAGCAACTGGAGTATGACCGTATGTATGGGATTGACAATACCCTTGGTTATCTCTTTTTCTCCAAGCAGAACAGCGTCATCCCACTGCATGAGCTTTCCCTTTTTTACCCAGAAATAAAGGAAGGCAGTGTAGTTGATATGGATGCGCTACTAAACGCGATTTGCGAATTTTACCCGGAGTATGTCACAATCCATAATGAAGAAGAAGCAAAATTTGAGCATGGACGTTTTATAAAGGAGACGCCCGGTGTTGGTACAGAGTTTATCAAGTTCTGATAAACTTTATGCTGAGGGATAAAAGTTAAAGAGGATACTCCTTTTTAGCGGCTGAACACACTAAGTAATCGAACTAAAAACTATGCTACCTACGCAGCGTAGTTTTTAGTTTGATTTGCTATCTGAACAGATGGCGTGATATACTGATTCTAGATAATCATTATGATAAGTGTTTCTAAAACCTCAGATGGCTTTTGGGGCTTCCCCATGTAGGCAGCCAATCCACAATAGAAGGGATTTTTATGAATGAACAGCAAGGTGTCAGGCCAACAGAACGAATGACATATAGAGATAGCACCTATAGTATTGTCTCAAAGGTTGCCTATCTAATCGGCGTCCCAAAACGAATATTTGAGAACCAGCATGAGCCACCGCAACTCGAAATATTCCAACAGTTAGAGAATGACAAGAACGCCCGGATTATTCGTCATCTGTGCATCATACGGACAGCGATTGAACGAAATTTCAAGTACATCAATGATAAAATGAGAACGGAATATAAAACCATTCTTTCGCTGCCACAATTTGTCCCTGCTGATTCTATCAGCCAACTATCAGCGGATAACGTCAATTTTATCAGAAAGTGGAACACAAAATTACCTGCACATATTATTGAAATTAACCGAATTATTTCGGACCGTATCAATAACTGCAAGCATTTATTTCCCCTCTGGCTTAACTGGAAATACATCCGAGAGCTTTTCATCATGCCCAATGGTCTATGTGAAAAAGGGACTCAAGAAGCAGCGGCAGTCTATTATGAACACATATTGCTTTATCCCTATCAAATGTATATTCATTGGAGTCCCAGCGATCAGGGCAACATCTTGTTCAATGATAAAAGATTTGTTTCCCTGCTCTATCGTTGGCATAATGACGAGTTTACCGAGTACAACAAAGTCTCAGACGCCGGCAGTTATATAAAAGACAGCATCTATGATTTTATTGATGACAGCCAGAAAGTGGTAATCGTAGTCGATTGCGAAAATTCAGACCCCTATAAGTTAAGCGCGACCCTGCGGCGGCTGAACAGCACATACACTGAAAAAATCACTTCGATCATCCTCTTTGACGATATTCACACTGCTTCAGCTTGGAGCAGCTTGGAAAAGTTTACCTCTGTTTCAGTGGAGCATATTTTGATTGAGCGTATCAAGCAAAACAAGTCGTTGGTGGACATTCGTCTGACTGCGAGGGCTTGCCAGGAATATTACGAAAACAACGTGGATTCCTTTATCATTGTTTCCAGTGATTCTGATTATTGGGGCCTTATTTCGTCATTACCAAAGGCTCAATTCTTAGTGATGATTGAACACAATAAATGTGGACCGGATATGAAAGCCGCACTCGCCAACTCAGGGATTTTTTACTGCTATTTGGATGACTTCTATTCCGGCGATTCAGAAGAACTAAAAACGAACGCTCTGTTGCAGGAAATGCGTGATTACATGGAGAAAGCCGTCCAGTTAAATGCCATTGATATGTTGAACGATGCGCTCCGCTCCACCCGAATAGAAATGACTTCGGCTGAACGCCAGCAGTTTTACGACAAATATATTAAGACCCTTCAACTTTCGATCAATGATGATGGTAAAGTTTCACTGGTCATCAAGGTAAAGTAAAGATTTCTTTGCAATTTCAGGGACTCGTATGCAACAGCGGTTTGATTCTTAATACTACATAGAAAGTCCAGCTAATAAAAATCAAGAGAACGGCAGAAACAGGTTGGTGGCCTATGCCCGCCGCTGGCCGGAGTATTGCCGGGAAGTGGACGATGACGGCTGGGACTGCAAGACCTTTGAGATCGACAAGGGCCGCTTCTGTTTCCGGCTGACCGCGACATACAACGAGGAACGCTGGGAGGCAGCGAGGAAGTTTGCAAGGGAACGCAATACCGCCGAGAGGTTAAAATGAGTAAGGTAAGCGACACATTGCAATTTTCAGTGGAGGACTAAGTGTGAATAATTGGAAGGAATTTGTGTTTAATGAACCTTATGTTGGAGGTAAGATTGAGCGTATTAACAATGTCATTTTGCCAAAGCAATATGTAGGTTTTATGAAAAAACATAATGGTGGGAAAGGCGATATTGGAGAAACTTGGCTTGAACTGTACCCTCTGGAAGAATTGCAGGAAATAAATGATGATTATTGTATTGAGGATTTTTTACCCAATCATATTATAATAGGTTCAAACGGAAATGGAGAATTGTACGGAATTGATAATAGTGGAAATTATTTCAATGTTCCGATTATGATTGATAAAGAAGATGTAACCATTTTGGGCGATAACATAGATTTGCTTCCAGACAAAATAAACGATTTGTGGAAATAGGTCTTTCGTGCCCGGTTTCCCCGGACTATGCAGGCGGAGATATTGAATTTGAAGTGGTAGAAGAACAAGACAACTACGACTTGGACGATTTAAATGTTGATGACTTTTACCGATGGACAAAAATGGGAGTACCATGTAGCAAACTGCTGGGCTGGTGTGAAAAAGAAATCATCCCATCGAATTGTGCGTTTTTAGGGTGGTTAGCAGATGAAGATCCTTTTGTCATTGGCAACGGATATAACCTGTGCTTTTTCTTAACACCAGAGGGAAAGGTCATTGCCAGCTATCGTGCGCCCTGTTAATATCCAGTCCAGCTAATAAAAATCAAGAGAACAGCAGCAACAGGCTGGGAGCCTATGCCCACCGCTGGCCGGAGTGCTGCCGGGAGGTGGACGATGACGACTGGGGCTGCAAGACCTTTGAGATCGACAAGGGCCGCTTCTGTTTCCGGCTGACCGCGCCATACAGCGTGGAACGCCGGGAGGCGGCGAGGAAGTTTGCGAGGGAACATTGTGAAAGCAGGCTAAGAAATAGTCATGCACTTGAAAAAAGGTGAGCAAGTGAGCATCATTGACAACATCAATAAACAATTAAAGTTTGATAAAGGCGAAATACATCCGGGTGGAAAAGAGGTAATTAAGCAAATTGTTGACAAGACACCGATACAACTACCTGCTGATTATTATGAATTTTTAAGTTGCATTTCTGGTACTGGAAATATTGGCAGTATAGAGTTTGAAATCGAAAGCGACGATGAAGATATTGGAAGTATACCTATTTGTCTTTGGTCGGCAAACAGGGCCTTAGGTATGCAAAATGAGTTTGCACATCCTCTGAAAGAAAACTTTATCAGTAAGGTTTGGTTTATTGGTGATGATTTAGGCGATATGGTTTATTTTTATGGGTTTGGCAACGATGGATTTGGCGTATATTTTTTGGAAGTAGGCAGCTTAGGTTTTGAATATGCGAATAAAATAGCAGACACACTCACAGATTTTCTTGTCAATGGAGTCGGCATTGATGTTATAACGGCACTATGAAGATGTAGCTGAAAACCCTTTAGTTCCTAAAGGGCGCACTTCTATACATGGCCTGACGGCCATGTATAGAAG
>OLIV01001128.1_pt1 | contig 13797 bp, 8 predicted proteins | sample 1601411 | NCBI WGS metagenome assembly OLIV01 (sample SAMN03922450, study PRJEB24848) | human gut metagenome | isolation source: stool sample | host: Homo sapiens | place: Germany | collected 2009-11 | reverse complement strand
GTTTCAAATACCAATTCCATCTCTTGAGCTTCTTTAGGAAATTCCAATTCTTTTCTATAAACAGGGAAATCCGAAACAATAATCGCTGACTTCATTTCATCATCACCCAACTGTTTCGCAGGTTTTGGAATTAATTGCCATACACGTTCTGTAATATGAGGCATTACCGGATGTAACATTCTCAAAGACATATCAAGAACATATCTCAAAACTCTTTGAGTATTGGCTTTCAATTCGCTATCTTGAAGTTGAATTTTCGCAATTTCAACATACCAATCGCAATATGAATTCCAGAAGAAGTCATAAAGAACGTGAGCAACTTCACCAATTCTAAATTCCTTGATATTTTCGTTGATTTCTTTTGCCGTTTTGTTTAATTTATCCAAAATCCATTTATCAGCAATAGTTAGATTAGAATAATCAACATCTTTATCATCAACTCCATCAAGGTTCATCAATACAAATCTTGATGCGTTCCAAATTTTGTTTGCAAAATTTCTTCCGTATTCAAATCTTTCTTCACTCATCTTGATATCTTGTCCGCCATAAGTACAAAGTGAAGTCATTGTAAACCTTAAAGCGTCACAGCCGTACTTGTCAATAATTTTAACCGGATCAATTGTATTGCCTTTAGATTTTGACATTTTTTGACCTTTTTCATCACGAATAAGCCCGTGAATATAAACAGTCGAGAACGGCGCTTTTTGAGTAAATTCCAAGCCCATTGTAATCATTCTTGCAACCCAGAAGAAAATAATATCAAAACCGGTTACAAGGGTTGTTGTAGGGTAGAATTTTTTAAAATCTTCACTTTCGGTATTTGGCCACCCCATAGTTGAAAACGGCCACAAACCTGATGAGAACCAAGTATCAAGGCAATCTGTATCTTGTACATAATTTTCAGGGTCAGGATTTTCTTTAGCAACAACCATTTCACCTGTTACTTTGTGATAATATGCAGGAATTTGATGTCCCCACCAGATTTGGCGAGAAATACACCAATCACGAATATTTTCCATCCATCCAAGATAGTTCTTTTCCCATCTGTCAGGTACAAATTTAATTCTACCATCTTTTACCGCAGCAATAGCTTCTTTTGCCAAAGGTTCCATTTTTACAAACCATTGTTCAGAAAGTAATGGTTCAATAGTAGTTCCGCAACGTTGGCATTTACCAACATTGTGTTCATGTTCTCTTGTTCTTAGCAAGAAATTGTTATATGAAAGCATACCAACAATTTTTTCTCTTGCTTCATATCTATCAAGTCCGTGAAGTTCTTGAGGTACTTCGCCACAAGCCTTCATTGTTCCATCATTATTGATAACCCAAATCGGTTTCAAATTGTGACGTTGACCAACTTCAAAATCGTTAGGATCGTGTGCAGGAGTAATTTTAACTGCGCCTGTTCCAAAGTTTTTATCAACATATTCATCTGCAATAATAGGAATTTCTCTACCTGAAAGAGGAATAATAACAGTTTTTCCTACCAATTCAGAATATTTATGGTCATCCGGATGAACCGCAATTGCGACGTCACCAAAAATTGTTTCCGGTCTTGTTGTTGCAACAATAATTGCACCACTTTCATCTTTTAATGGATAAGAGATTTCCCACATATGGCCTTGTTCTGTAGCGTATTCAGTTTCAACATCAGAAATCGCACTATTACAACGAGGACACCAGTTTACAATATATTTTCCCTTGTAAATTAAGCCTTTTTCGTACAATCTTACGAATACTTCTTTAACCGCATCAGAACAACCTTTATCAAATGTAAAACGTTCTCTTGAACGGTCAAATGATGCACCTAAACGTTTGCATTGATCCAAAATTGCGCTTTTATGCTCATTTGTCCATTCCCAAGTTCTTTCAACAAATTTTTCTCTACCTAAATCGTAACGTGTTAAACCTTCTTTTGCCAATTGTCTTTCAACAACATTTTGAGTAGCCAAACCAGCATGGTCAGTACCAGGAACCCAAAGAGTTTCATATCCGGCCATCCTGTGATAACGAACCAAAATATCTTGCAAAGTTTCGTCTAAAGCGTGTCCCATGTGCAAAACACCGGTAACGTTCGGCGGTGGAATTACGATAGAATATGGCGGTTTTTGACTATTTGCATCAGCCTTAAAATATTCGCCATCTTCCCAAAACTTGTAAATACTTTCTTCAGTATCTTTTGCATCGTAAACTGTAGGTAAATCTTCAATTTTTGTTGCTATCATATATTACATCCTTCTTATTTTTGCGTATATATAGAAAATAGCACAAAAACAAAGATTATGGTATAAGTAAAATATGAAAAAGATATTTCTTTTAATTTGTTTAACTTTTTTACTCTCAATACAACAAGCGAACTCTGCCAGCATTAGCGATTATATCGACAAGCCATACGCCGGAATGGCTTATTCAATAGCATTAAAACAAGATATACCATTCCTTCTTATTTTTGCAGAACCTAGTAATGCAATTGTTTTACTCAGACTAATGCCACTAGTAAATATGGTTTATAATGACTACAAAGGACTTTACAATTTTTGCATAATTAATACGAGTGTTGAAGAAAATAATGAATTAGTAAACTATTTTGCGCCTAAAAAATTACCAGCATTGTACCTTATTGACACGCAAAATATGACATATACATTGATTGAGTCAAAATACTATAACAAAAACGCATTAAATAGAATATTAAAGGAATTTAAAAAAGAAACATTAATTACACCCCAAAAACAATAAATTTATAAAACTTGTCAAAAAAAAAAAAACGAAACGCACATGCGTTCCGTTTTTCATTTATTTTTTATTAAACAATCCTACTTACGCTTTTGGAGCAGCGTTAGCAATAATGTCCATTTCATCTAATGATGCGTAAACTGCGTGGCATCCACAATCTACATACAAGATTTGACCTGTTGTACCTGTTGACAAATCAGATGCTAAATACAAACCTGCTTTACCAACATCTTCCAATGCAACGTTTCTGCCAAGAGGAGCTTTTGCAATAGCTGCTTTAAGCATTTTATCAAAGCCTGAAATACCTTTAGCAGCAAGTGTTTTAACTGCACCTGCTGAAATACAGTTAACTCTAACACCTTTTTTACCAAGGTCAGCTGCCAAATATCTCATTGAAGATTCAAGAGCTGCTTTAGCAACACCCATTACGTTATAGTTTGCAACAACATATTCAGAACCCAAATATGTAAGAGCGAAAATTGAACCGCCTTCATTCATAATAGGTTCAGCATGATGGCATAAAGAAACTAGAGAATAAGCACTTACACCTAAAGCTAAATCCCAACCTGCACGAGATGTATCAATAAATCTACCTTGCAAATCTTCTTTAGCAGCAAAAGCAACGGCGTGAACAACAAAATCCAATTTACCGTAAACTCTTTCACATTCTTTAAATACAGCTGCAACTTCGTCATCTTTAGTAACGTCGCAACTCATAATAATTTTTGCGCCCATATCTTCTGCGATAGGTCTAACACGTTTTTCCATCGCCTCACCTGCATAAGTAAATGCAATATCAGCACCTGCATCGTGTAGTTGTTTTGCAATAGCGTAAGCAATCCCGTGAGTATTAGAAACTCCGAAAATTACACCTTTTTTACCTTCCATTAGTTTCATAAGTTATATCTCCCTCTTTTTTACTAACTAAAATACGTGTCTATCGTAGCACGAACAGAAAAAAATGGCAATAACAGAAGTGAAAAGTGAAACGTGAAAAGACCAATACAGGTGCTATCGCACCAAAGTTATTTTTGAACAAAGCGAACTAACTGGACTTCTTACCTTTCACTTTTCACCCCCTGAATTATTAACAATTGTAACAACATGCAAACATGCTGAAATCAGGGAGTTTCGGAAGTTTTTATATATTTAAGAGAGTAAAAAAGAGAGCTAACTATGGGTGTTTCAAACGTAAACAATCTAAATAAAATTGATTTAACAAAGCTTGCTCTAACGCAAAAAAGCAGACAGGCTAAGTCAAACCAACCTGCCTATATGCAAATGACAGGCTCAATTTTTAATGCTCCTGAAGTTAAACAACAACAAGAAACTACAAACTTAAATACTCTTAACACTAAAAAAAGTTTAAACGAATTAACTAAAAAAACTTCTACTTCAACAAAATCTTCTGACAAAGAAGATACTAAAATTGACAATGCTTCTGACGGCAAAGCTGCAGCAGCAAGCGCAGAAAAACAAGCATCTAATGTTAAAAGTTTAACAAAAGATGCAGAAAATAGCGAAAAAATTGTTAATAAATTTAGCACAAATTCCCAAAAACTAAGCAAAGATATAAAAAAAGGCGATAAACAATTCCAAGCTCAATTAAATAAACAAGAAGCAGATTTCAAAAAAGAAAATGATAAATTACAAAAATTAACACAAGAAACAGAAGAAACTCAAACAGAAATTGACAACGCTCAAAACGAATTGGATAGTTTGTTAGGATCTTCAACTTTCACTATAAGCAGAGGCGATGGCATTCAAGGCGGTCAATCAACAAACCCTAATCAAGATAAAATCGACCAACTTCAAAAATTCATCGGTTCTAAATCAAACCTTGTTCAAAACAATGGCAAACAAATTTATTCATTACAAAGAAGTTCTTCAAGAACTCTTGCTAGAATGAGAAAAACAAATGCTAATTACGTAAAGGTTCAAAAACATAATGCAAAATCTATTCAACAAAACCAAAACGAAACAAGCAATGTTGTAAAAACAGCCACTAAAATTGAACAAATTAGCGCACTAGTATCAACAGTAGGTCAAACAGTACAAACTGCCGGCGTTGGTTTAATTGCATTAGGACAAGCAATGAGTGGTTTCTTTGGTGCTGGAGCTGCGTTAATTACAGTAGGAACTGTAATGAAAAAAGTTGGCTATGTAACTAAAATGGTTGGCGACTACGGACAAACTGCAGCAAACATCACAAAAACCGCAGCTTACGCAGCAGAAGGCAATTTGGCAGGAGCTATGACAAGTGCAGCAAGCGCAGTTCAAACAGGAGCAGCTGCAGTGAACTCAACAACCAAACTTAATGAATCTTTCGAACAAATTAATAATGAAGCCAAAGAAGCTACAAATAAATTAACTGCAAATGCAGCCGCAAAACAAGCTGTTAAAGGAATGGATGAAAAACAACTTGGCGGCATGACTAAAAAAGAAATGAAACAATCCATCAGTGGGAAACTCCAAGAACAAATGGCTAATAAAGAAAATCCACTTAATACAAAAGACTTAATTAAAGACATAAAAGATGGCAACATTAAAAAAAATTCAACTGTAACAAACATTAAAGACGAGGCAATGAAAAAATTTAGCAGCAACGTACAAGCCGCTAACGGTACAATTACAAATGGCGTTGTTACCGGTCTTGACAAAAAAGCAAGAAAAGAAGTTGGCAAAAAGACAGTCACAGGTTTCACTAACACTGCATCAGTTGCTAAAAAATCAACTCAAAAGTTTGACTTCCAAAAACTTTCTCAAGGTTTGATGTCTACAGCAGCGTTATTCTCAGCTCAAAACACAAACACTCAAGGAACTCATAAAGGCTACGCAGCTCAATGGGATTTAAACGCTGATCCTAAAATGAGAAGAATTAGAAACGCAAGAATGGCATCTGTTCGTCACGCTGCTTACGCATAACATAAAAAAAAGAAGCTAATCATTTCGGAAAAGCTTCTTTTTATTACTTCTATTATCTGGCTTATTTTACATAAGACAAGTCATTTGCTTGATTTCTCATTGCGGTTTGTTCTTCCAACAACAAGTTCATATAAAGTAACTTGTTAGCAGTCATCTGATCAAGGTTTGTAAATTCAGCCCCTGCACGTCTGTCTGTTGCAGAAACAACCTTAACATCAGCATTGATATTCAAATCACCATAAGAAATGTTCACCGGAACAATATCTCCGACTTTCAAGTCATTGTGGTGAGTTACTGCGATACCACCTCTTGAGATATCAATTAGAGAATCAATTTGTGTATTTTCTGCCAATTGAACAGGGTTTCTGTTATCTTGAGCAGGGAACCTCATATAGTGACGTTTATCTATAGAGTTTACATTATATTCAACAACACGTTGTTTATATGTTTCTTTTCCGTAACTTGAATCTCTTGGATCAGTCGGTCTATCATCATCAGTATCGGTATCGATATCAATATCTGTATCTGTGTCTGTATCCACATCGGTATCCGTATCAATGTCGGTATCTATATCTGTATCTGTGTCTATGTCTGTATCCGTATCAGTATCGGTATCGCTATCAATATCAGTGTCTGTGTCGGTATCTGTATCGCTATCAGAATCAACGTCAGTATCTGTGTCATTGTCCGTATCAGTATCAGTATCGATATCTGTGTCAGTATCGGTATCCGTATCAACATCGGTATCGGTATCTGTGTCAATATCGGTATCGGTGTCTGTATCGGTATCCAAATCTGTGTCAGTATCAGTGTCGGTATCTGTATCAATATCTGTATCGGTGTCTGTGTCAGTGTCCGTGTCTGTATCGGTATCAGTATCTATATCTGTATCAGTGTCGGTATCAACATCGGTATCCGTATCAACGTCAGTATCCGTGTCCGTATCTGTATCTAAATCCGTATCGGTATCTGTATCAATATCTGTATCTGTATCGGTGTCTGTATCATTGTCAGTATCGGTATCCGTATCAATATCTGTATCAGTATCGGTATCGGTGTCTATATCCGTATCAGTATCTATATCTGTATCAACATCGGTATCTGTGTCAGTATCTGAATCCGTGTCTATATCAGTATCTGTGTCTGTATCGGTATCCAAATCAGTATCCGTATCAGTATCTGTATCGTTGTCAGTATCAATAGGTTCATTTTTATCTTCTGGAACTACTAGGTTGTCATCGTCTTCCTCTGTTCCTTGTTTATTAGGGTCTTTTGTTCCATCGTAATTTGGGTCATCACCTTGAGAACTACCACCATAATAATAGTTTCTGTCATTTTTATCTTCACCTATTGCTGTAACATCATCAGGTCTAACTGCTTTCGCTCTGATTGAAACCGGTTTTGACGGATCAGTTCCATTTTGCAAAGGATTAGTTGTATTATCTTTTGTCAAAGTAGATTTACCATCAGGTCTGTGTTTACCCATATTAAAGTAATAACCGCCTGCATAAGCATTATCAGCAACTAATGTTAAATCTTGATTTTTTCCAGGTCTGCCCTGACCTTGTCCATAGAATTTACCATTTTTAACTACAATTGTAGAATCTGCAGCATGCTGGTAAGCCGGAGCTTCATTTGGATCTTTGTAACTGCCTAAATCAAGAGCAGTAAGTTTAGCTTTTTCCAACTTAACACCGTTCGGTCCGTAATAGTCCTGAGGATAAGTAGGAACTTCACCCAAATGTTCAATGTACATATTTTTACCACGAGTAGTAATATTTACATTTTTAGCAGTTGTTTCTCTTATATATACATCACCTGAAAATTCAGCGTTTACGTCACCTGTTCTTGAAATAATAGCACAAGCATTTGTATCAAGCTTAGTTCCGTCAGCTTTATCCAGACCTTTTACATTGATATCTTTGATTGCCAAAATATCAATACCTTGTTGAGGTTTGTTGACATCAGTTACTACATGAGGATTTCTTGCATCATCGCCATAGAAAATATGCTCAACACCATTTTGTCTAAATGTTAATGCTTTGTCCTTAGAACCAACATTTCCACTTGAAATCATTGAAATTCCAGTACCCTCAACATTAGGATTTTGAGAGTTTGTAGAAGCATTGATAATATCGTAAGCTTTTGAACCTTTAATTGAACTGTCTGCAAGAAGAATAACTCTACCATCAGCCTTAATTTGGTCAACTCTCATATCATTATTCAAACTTGCCATATTAACTAATGACTTGTTTGTACCCTTTGTGCTTATTGTTTTAATGTTGCCATCTACATTTACATTTATTGATTTTGTCAAATCTCTACCATTTGGCCCAATACCTGTACAAACGCCACCGTCACAAGGCCCAACTTCCTGACCAACCATACCGTTTTGAACATCTATATCAAGATTTTTTGAAGCCTTGATTAATGTTTCTTTTGTACCGTAGTTCAACAAGTTACCATCATTAATTTTAATATTAACGTTACCTGTAGAGTTTAAGTTATTGCTTCCTGTATAATCTCCGAGAATAACATTTGAATTTTTATTTGTTATATTAATTCCATTAGCATTAACATGACCTTTCACATTAATACCGTTTTTGCCGGAGTTAATAATATTTGCGCTATGAGTAGAGTTTTTAACCAAGCCTCCATTTGCAATGCTTACACCATCATTACCTGTATTTGTAACAATGAGTTCGCCACCTTGATTGCTCAACAAACCAGTAGATGCAATTAAAACACCTGAACCGGTATTATCAACCAACAACTTACCGCCTTTGTTTGCAACAGTGCCTGATACATTAACTTCACCATTTTTGTTAACCAATAACGTATCACCGTTTCCATTCAATGATTTGCCTGAAACGTTAATACCTTTAGAACCTAAGTTTGTAATTTCTGTACTACCAGCACCAAAGTTTTTCATTGTACCGGCAATATCAGTTCCACCATTTTCTCCATAAGTTCTAATTATAATACTTCCGTTATCATTAGCAAAAGAATTAGCACTCATATTATCTGCATTTACAAGTTGATTAAACAAAGCTTCAGCTTGAGTATTTGAAAGAATTTTTGTAGCATCTTTAACACCGGCCATAATTTGAGCATCAGGTGAAACTTGTAAGTTTGCAGCATTGATATCAACAAAGTTTCTAGCTAAAACCTTACCATCGATTTTTACAGTTGCATTACCTTCACCCAATTTTGATTTGTAATCAGCAATCAAAGAAGGTCTTTTCAAATCACTTTTATATTTTTCGTAACTATTGCTATCAGGTGTTAAAACAGTCAAAGATCCTACGTTCAATACACCGCTTGAACCGACAACCATTCCGTTTGGCGAAATAAATACGGCATGCCCGTTATTAAATGCACCATTTTTGCCAACTGCGTTAACAATACCCTGAATGTTAATTTGATTATCAACAAGGTTCACAAATGTTGACAAATCTTGTCCTTGTAAGTAATAGATCAGATTTGCAACATCACCTTTACTTAAATCAAAGTTTTGATATTTTCTAAAACCGATACTACCTGCTGGGTTTTTAGCAGTTGGAGTGATATCAAAGACTCCATTGCTACCAGTAACACCTGAAATATTTGTTGCCAAAACTTGCAAACAGAAAGATTGTTGTAAGAAGAAACAAAATGTCAATGCCGAAGCAACTGCTTTTCTTTTACCGGCTTTTATCTTAATCATGCTTTTCCTTTCAAATATTTTCCCTAATTTAAAAATTATTTTATATAAAATTCGACTAGCGTTTTAATATTATCAAGAGAATAGTTGTATTTCTATTTATTATTACAATTCCTTAATAAATTTGCACACAAATCTACTTTTCTCAAATACTAAAATCCGAGAAAAATTTTTCTTGCCATATTATTAACAAATATTAACGTTCCTACAATTCAGGGCGTTTCATAATAGTATTTGTCAATGTGAAATAACAAATATAGAATACACTTATTAAGCTCAACATTTCAACTAACGCAGGCAAGTGAATAAATTTGTCGAACACATAATACAAAGCCACAAATGGCACAAAAGATATTACCATCCTTCCCATGATTAATTTCGGGAAAACTAATCTCAAACCAGGAAGTACAATGATTATACTTAATAAGAAATATAAGAAGTTTGCACCCAATGTTGCAATACCAACACCTACCAATCCCATCTTAGGAATTAACAGAATGTTTAACGCTATATTTGCAATACCTGATATCAACTTAATTATAAAATCAAAATAAGTTTTATTCGCCAAATGATATTGTAGAGTTGTGTAATCAGTTAAGGCCATGAAAAATGTTCCAAATGCAAAATAAGGAACAAGTTTAAATGCAATTAAAAACTTGTCATTTGATGACATCATTTGAACATAATCCGTTGCATATAGAGAAATTACAATAATCACAGGCAATGCAATCATTACATAATATCCTGTAAATCTTGAAATCAACGGTCTTACATCAATTTTTTCTTCATACATATTGATAATTCTTGGAATTGCAGCAACTGTGATTATTGAAAAAATAGTCATCAAAAGTGGCAACGTCAAACCATAAGCAACTCCTACAATTCCAACTTGAGAAAATCCATGAATACTATTCATGATAAATTTATTACTTTGATTAATTATCCATGCACTTAAAGATGTTGCAGCAATCGGAACTCCATATTTCATAATTGGCAAAACAGAATTCCACTCAATTTTTTGTAACTTAAACCATGACAAAATGTTGCTCTGGTAAATTAACAACAAATCAATCAATGATATCGAAACTCCCATACCTAACAACAACGCAACTGCTCCTAAGTGGAAGAATTTAACAAAAAATATTGATAATAAAATTGTCAAAAATTGGTTAATAATAGTTGAAAGTGTAAACGACATTGCTTTTAACTGCGCTCTCAACAACTGGAATAATAAAGCTCTTATTGCAACCGGAATAATTAAAACCAAAATTGCAAAGAAATATTTTACCGGAATATGGAAAAATGAATAGAAATTGTGTCTAAAAACAAATGACAATACAAACATCAAGAACAAATTTGTTGCAAGCATTGTAACAAGAGTAGTCAAATATTTCGGCATATCTTGCGACATTTGATGGTGTTTAAAAAATCTTAAGCCGGACAAACCAACCCAGTCAGAAAAAATGATACACAAAAATGACAAAACAGCAATTGACAAAGAATACAACCCATACTGTTCAGGTGATAATAAACTCGTATAAACCGGAATAATTATGGCGTTCCCAATCATACCAACAATTTTAGATGGCGAATATTTTACCATATCTCTAAAAATAGCTTTTAACTGCTCTTTTTCAACTTCTCTGTTTTCTACAAATTCCATTACCATTTCCTATTCATTTTATTATTTATAATATTTGCTTATTATACTATTTTTTCTTAGTCTTGTAAAACGCCAAACAAATCGTAATCATCTGCTCGATTTATTAAAACATTCACAATATCTCCAGGAATAACGCTATCATCTTTTACCTCTGCATAAACCATACCGTCAATTTCAGGAGCATCATGTTGAGAGCGCATCAATACCAAACCATCATCAGTATAACCTTCTACTATACAAGGTACAACTTTTCCAACATAACTTTCATTAACTTCTCTGGAAATTTTCTTTTGCAAAGTCATTAATTTTTTATGTCTTTGTTTTTTAATTTTGGCAGGAACTTGATCTTCCATAGAATAAGAAACTGTGTTCTTCTCACGAGAATATTCAAATACTCCCATTTTTTCAAATTTAACTCGTTTTACAAATTCATAAAGTTCATTAAACTGCTCTTCGGTTTCTCCCGGATAACCTACAATAAACGCAGTTCTGATAGCCACATCAGGAATTTTATTTCTAATCTTGTTTACTAGAACCTCATAATCCATAACAGGTCTGCGCATAGCCTTTAAAATTTCTGCATTACTATGCTGCAACGGAAGATCAATATATTTAACAACTTTATCTAATTTAGCAATAGCATCAATTAATTCATCACTAACCTGTGTCGGGTAAGCATACATAATTCTAATCCAACCCAAGCCTTCAATTTTGTTCAACTCTTCTAAAAGCTTAGGTAACATTTGCTTCCCGTACAAATCAATTCCATAGCTTGTTGTGTCTTGCGCAATAAGGACAATTTCGGTCACACCTTTTTTTACTAATGAATTAGCTTCTTCCAAGATATTTTCGATGGTTCTTGAGTGATATTCACCTCTCAATTGAGGAATAATACAATATCCGCAATGATAATTACACCCATCAGCAATTTTTATGTAAGAACTTGCACCAACCGTAATCTGTTGTCTTTCAATATTTTCAGGGTAGATATATTCGGGTTTTTCAGAAACATGTTCAACGTAATCTTTTTTGTCGCCCGTAATTCTATCCACAACTTCAATAATTTCTTTGATATCAGACGTTCCAATCATACCGGAGATTTCTGGAATAGCCTTTTTAAGCTCCCCTTTATATTTTTGTGGTAAACAACCGGTTACTATAACCTTTTTGCCATCCTGAACCATTTGTAAAATAGATTGAACAGATTCTTTTTCAGCATCATGAATAAAAGAACAAGTATTTACAACAACAATATCTGCATCTTTTTCATCCAACGTAATTTGATGACCTCTTTGAGCCAAAAGCCCTAACATAAGTTCAGAATCTACTAAATTTTTTGCGCATCCGTGATTTAATAAAGCTATTTTCATTTTATACCTCTTTTAAAATCACTTTAGCATGAATAAAAATTTTTGTAATCAGTCAAGTTGTCAAAATTAGCGAAAGCGTGTGGCAGATAAATTCCAAATTTTTTAATTAATATGTCATTTGCCAATTGTCATTCAAAATCTTTCCAAAACAACCGTCAACATAATTAGCACTAGCACAGTAATTTGAATACTGAGTTTCTCTTTCTGCAGTTGTTAATGGAGCAACCGTATTTGCATTAATCGGAATATCATCAATTATTCCATTATTGTAAACATAGAACCAAAAGAAATCTCTACCATTAATATTTGGACCTTTTTGCCCATTAATATCAACCGCAATATTTATCAACTTATTTCCTGACAAGAAATACAGAGGTCTTATAGATGTACCACTTGCTAAAACAAAAGATTTTGTACTTGAATATGCAGTTATTGTTGTTCCACTTAGATTTTTGTAAGAACTAGAAAAGCAATTATCCATCGTATCGCATTCTTTTACGACTTTAAAATACGTTCTAATAAAATTATTTACCGCATCTTGAGAACTCAACCCCGCCTCTGACAAATTGATAGCATTTCTGTCGGTCTGATATCTCAAAAGGGCTTGAGATATCTCATTATAAGTCTTATGTAATTGAGTTACGTAACTTTGACGTTGATAATTCTGCATTAATGTTGGAACAGTCATTGCAGACACAACACCAATAATCCCAAGAGTAACTAAAACTTCAGCAAGAGTAAATGCTAATTTATTTTTCATACAAACTCCTTTTTAAAATCCTGCATTATATATTTCTATTATACACTATATAATGCACTATGTCAATATATTTTCTATATTTGTCATTAAATAGTATGATTATTTAATGAACGATGAATACAAACTTGAAACAGAAAATTTAAAAGAACAAATAAAGTATCTTTCTGCATTACAAGGCATAACAATGTCAAAACTTAAAGATGAAGTAAATTCAAAGTTCAATAAAACAGATAGTGTTAGAAATTTAGGAAATAAACTCCGTAACAAGACTTTCAGGGTTTCAGAATTAGCGGAGATTTTAGATATACTAGGTTATGAGATTATTTTAAGGAAGAAGTAATACAATCCTTCCTCCGCAAGCACTCCCCACTCTTTTGCAAGGAAGATTAAATATTTCCTCCCTTCGAGGGAGGATTAAAGGTGGGTGCTGATTTTGATTGTCATGTTGCCACTTCGGGAAGTCACCCATCCCAGCCATCCCTCTTTTAGGGAAAGAGTAATTTTTCCTCCCTGCGAGGGAGGATTAAAGGTGGGTGCTAATTTTGATTTTCAAGTTGCCCCTTCGGGAAGTCACCCATCCCAGCCTTCCCTCTTTTAGGGAAGGAATAATTTTTCCTCCCTTGTGAGGGAGGATTAAAGG
>OLIV01001116.1_pt1 | contig 13918 bp, 10 predicted proteins | sample 1601411 | NCBI WGS metagenome assembly OLIV01 (sample SAMN03922450, study PRJEB24848) | human gut metagenome | isolation source: stool sample | host: Homo sapiens | place: Germany | collected 2009-11 | reverse complement strand
AAACTTCTGTGATAGAAGTTGTCGGAAACGACTTTGCCATCTTCGGTCAGCGTCATCTTGATGAAATGGACCTTCGACAAGTTCTCCGGGAATTCCAACTTGATGCACTTATCGGTCGTATCTTCATTGCTATCGACAGTCGCTTCTTTTTCCCAGGCTACGGATGCATCCATATTCAGAACCTGTACTTTTGCCGTCAGACCTTTATGCGTGCCAGCGCTGTAGTTGACCACTTCTACCTCGTCCGTTGCCGGATTCCACTGGATATGCAGCGGCTCGGAAGCCTTCTTGATAGCAAAATAGGCGGCAGTCGGCTCGAAATAATAATCATACGTCTGCCATACCATTGAAGGCCAACAGGAATGGCTCATCCACATCAGCAGACCTTTGCGGTTCTGGCTTCTGGACTCGAACAGGCTGCGGTGGCCGTCGTAGTTCACCCACTGGGCCAGTTCGGCAAACTCTTTCGCACTCTGCGGTTCGCCATATCCTTTCGCGATGATCTCGTTGAAAGAGGTGCAGCCCTGTGCCCCTTCGCGGGTATAGTCATGCATCCCCCATTCGTTATCCTGCGGCCAGATTCCTTCCGGCGAGAAGGTGCGGAGCATGCTTTCGTAGGTCATGACGTTCGGCATGCCTCGTTCGCTATGGAACTTATCGTTGCCGGTCTTCAGCGTGAAATATTCTTTTGCCGGAAGCATACGGTACGGGCCGTGGCCGCTCACCACATCATCGGCCGAGCTGGAAATATAATGGATATCCGGATGGTCTTCCTTGATGATACGGCGCAACGCCTTGTCGATCTGTTCGGGCGGAAAACCTTCGTTACGTCCGCAGTAGAGGCCGATAGACGCATGGCTGCGAATCCGTTTCACATAATCTTCCGCATTGGCGATAAACATTTCCGGATAATACGGATCGGGTCCGTCGGCCGGGTTAGCCAGCCAGAAGTCCTGCCAGATCATGATACCGTGGCGGTCGCAAGCCTCATAAAGCTCCTCGTCGCCGATCATGCCGACCCAGTTACGCATCATCGTAAAGTTCATATCGGCATGGTAAGCCACAGCAATATCATATTCGCGACCGCGATAGTTCAAATTCGATTCACCGAAGCCCCAGTTACCGCCCCGGCCGATAAAGCGACGGCCATTGATAAAGAGGCTCAGAATATGATTGTCCTCATTGAATGTCATCTGGCGGATACCGACTTTGAAGTCTTTCGCATCCGAAACCTTATCATCCACTTTGAAGGTGAAGTTGGCATCGTAGAGGTTCGGCGCGCCGTAACCTTTAGGCCACCACAAGTGCGGGTTTTCCATCTTCAGTTGCGGGAAGTCCTTGACATCGAAAACGACTGTCTTCTCTTCTCCCGCCGCCAGGGAAACAAGTTGCTGGAATGTGATATCTCCTACCTTGCCTTCCAACGTACCGTTTACCGTATTGGCATCGTGGTTCTTCACGATCACCTCGGCTGTCAACGTAGCGGAAGTCGTATCGGGCAACGGCAGGACAGACGTAACAAGCGGATCGGCAACCGTCACCTTTCCGGTTGAGGTCAGGAAGACATCGTTCCAGATACCGATATTGCGGCCGCGAACCGTCGGAATCCAGTCCCAACCGATCGTCGCGTGGAAGGTCGGGTTATCAGCCCCTAAGATTCCGCCGTTGAAGTCCGTGCTCTGCTTGTTCTTTTCCTTGATCGCCCCGATATGGTTATTCCGGATGATCTCTACAGCCACCACGTTCTTACCCGGAACAACCAGATCCGTCACATCGAACTTGCCTCGCATAAAGGCGCCGTCGATACGGCCTAATTTCTTTCCGTTCAGATAGACATCCGCTTTCCAGTTGATCCCGTCGAAGTTCAGGAACAGGCGGTCCTGCTTGAATCCTTCCGGCACTTCGAACTCGTCACGATACCAGAAGTTGGACCAGAAGAACGATTCGGACACCTGCAACTGGTTGTCCGCATAGTTCGGATCGGCGATTGCCCCGATATTCTTGTAACTGCTCAATACCGTTCCCGGCACTGTCGCCACGATCCAGTTCTCCGGCTTGTAGCCCAGAGTAGATATTTCTTCACCCGAAGCCGTCACTTCAGAAGCACGTTGCAGCTCCCAGTTGCCGCCGGACAAGATGATCTTTCCCTTCGAAGCGGCAGGAGAAGCCACAGGCTGAGCCACTAATCCGCCTTTACCCATTACTTCCACTTCGCTCAGGATATAACGGCTACCGTTCGCCGGCTCTTGCATCAGGACACGCACATAGCGGGCATTCTGCTTGCCGTTCAATGCGATTTCATCTATCAGGCCGTCACCGCCCGGCAGTTCGGCCGCATCTTTCCACTGCACGGCATCATCCGACACCTGCACTTTTCCTTTGACGGCTTTGTTGATCCAGTGCAACACGACCTTATCGAACTCCGACATGCTGCCGAGATCCACATACAACCATTCTTCACCCCCAGTAGCACTCATCCAGACACTGTTGAAGAACTGGGACGGTTTCATTTCCACTAAACCACCGTCCTTATCCATGAAATTAGCTTCCGTAAACACCCAATCGTGTGCGCCTGCCATCTTCAGCAGCACGCGGTAATCGGAGTAAGCGTTTTCGGAATTGAAAGTAATCGTTTCATTCAGTTTGCGGACCGGCATGGTTGTTTCACCGGTCTGTTTGTTCGGGTCGGTCACCACCACCCGTCCGGAGACTGCCTGACCGGGCAGACCGCTACCGCTCAGTTTGCCGATTTCCGTCCAGTTCTTTCCGTCATTGGAACCCTGGCAGATGATCTCGTAGCCGCCTTTCGACACTTTATCGTCATACACGACCGTTCCTACCAGCGACAGTTTGCCGGCCGCTTTGCTATAGTTTGCCAGCGTAAACCGGAAATAGGTATCTCCGCCGGGAAAAGTATTCCGTGAATACGGCCCTTCGTCGATCATCCATTCGCGTTCGCGTCTCGGAACGTCTCCATCGGGCGTAGACAAGTTCAGATACTGCGGTTGCTCGTCCGTCACGATGCCGTCTGTCGCCAACTGCGCCACCAGGTTATAGTCATGACTGGAAGAGGCAAAAGCCGATCGCAACCGGGCAATGTTACGGTAAGTGGAAGGATCCGGAGCCAGAGAAGGCGAGAAATCCTCCTTCGGGTCGCCCGGATACTGTCCGATACCACGCGTATAATAATCAGACCGTTCGAAAGATTCGGCCGTAGGGTTTGTTCCGCCGCATCCCCAAAGAAGCAACGATGCCATCGCCGCCCCGCAAAGGGTAAGGACGTTCTTTTTCTGTTTATCCAAAGTCTTCATTTATGAAAGTTTGCTTTATTATTTTGTGCTTTTTGACTACTTAACCCCTTACTTGAAAGAAGTTTGCACAAACTTACGGAAAAAACTACTATTTACATAGGAATCACCGTTTTTTATGTATCTTTGATCCCATATACAGGATTCTTCATGAAAGATATACAGATATTATATTACTTTGCTAAAACAATTCAAATCCAAATTTGCCGATAAATACGGTATTCCCAAAATCGGCATCTTCGGATCAGTTGCTCGTGGAGAACAAACAGAGAAAAGTGATTTGGAAAAACGGTGTGGCTGCTCGATCGACCTGATTCGCTTGCATAAAAGTTTAAGGCCTCTGTTACTGGATAAGATACTAAAGGAGGGTATTTATGCATAAAGATGAAATTACAGACAGATTGTATCTTATAGCCGAGGCTATTGATGTAATTATCGACCGATGTATAAAATACAAACACCGGACGACTTCCTTTCCACACCTTGGAGAATGACCATATTTGATTCCTGTGTCATGCGCTTACAGACAATCGGTGAATACGTCAAGAAAATAGACGATAAAACAAATAAACAGTTACTACCTAAATATCCCCAAGTACCTTGGGTTAAGGTGATAGGACAGCGTAATATCATTTCGCACGAATACTCTGCTGTTGATGAGGAAAAGATATTCATTACAATTAAGAAACATCTCCCACCTCTAAAAAGCACCGTCTTACTTATTATAAAAGATATAGAAAAGGATTTGGATAGCCAGGAATAACCCCACCGTAATATTTCAGTAATAACTTTACTCGCCCCGGAGGTTTGCCGTCCGCTACATTTGCAGCAGACAAACACTCTAAGACGATTAAAGTTATGAAACGAATCCTATTATCCGCAGTTCTTTTACTGGCATGCGGGGCTGTACAGGCCCAATTCAATATCCGCGTGTACAACATGAGCGAAGTGCTCAAGGCGAAACCCATCGACAAGGTATTGTTCACCGCCCAGTACGACCTCTCCTTTGTCGGCGACACAGCCCATGAAGACAAACATATCGATGAGACTATGATGCTGAAGGTAGGTTCCAAAAGTTCCCTGTTCTACAGCTATGCCCGTTTCCGTATGGACTCGCTTATCGAAATGGACAAAGCGACCGGAGCTTCGCAGGAAATCATCCAGGAACATATGAAACAAGGCACCAGCCAAGTGAACTACCAGATATTCAAAAACTATCCCGAAGGCAAACTGACACAACTCGAACCTATCGCCGCCAGTAACTTCCGTTCGGAAGAAAAAACAGAGATTCCTGTCTGGGAACTGCATCCCGACACAGCAACTTTCCTCGCCTACACCTGCTACAGAGCGACCTGCCGATTCCGGGGGCGAAACTACGAAGCTTGGTACACTCCGGAAATTCCGCGCAGCGAAGGTCCTTGGAAACTGCAAGGACTGCCCGGCCTGATCCTGAAAGCCTCCGACAGCCGGCAGCACTACACCTTCGTCTGCACCGGTATCGAGAAAGCCGGCAAAGAAGAAGCCATCCTGTTTATCGGAAGCGAATACGAACCGATCTCCCGCAAAGATCTCCTCCGGATACACGAACGTTTCGCCGCCGACCCGATCGGCTATCTGAAAGAAACCTCCCCCGGTATGCAGATCATCGTCAAAGGAGAAGACGGACAACCGATGCACCCGAAGAACACGCCTTACAATCCGATAGAAAAAGAGTAACAAAAACAAGAACAAACAATGAAGAGCCTCCTGTATATATCCATTCTCCTGATCACCGCCTGCAACCTGTCTGCCCAGCAAGTCATCAAAGGGACCGTGACCGATGCCGGAAACGGCCAGCCGGTAGATGCCGCAACCGTGCAGATACGTAAAACCGGACGGCAGCTCCCGCTGACCTACACCTTGACAAAGGCCGACGGCACCTTCATCCTCCCGCTCCACCAAGCAGACGACTCACTGTTTGTCCACGTCTCACTGTTGGGATATAAAGCGATCCGGCAAAAGATCACAGCCGGGACAAGACTTCTCATCCGCCTCGAACCGGAAATCTTCACTCTGAAAGAGGTCGAGATACGTCCGGGGCGCGTCTACGGGCAACACGACACGATCAATTACGACGTGTCGCAATTCATCAGTCCGAAAGATGAAGCGATCAAAGACGTACTGAAAAAACTGCCGGGAGTGGATGTAGACGACGACGGGAAAATCTCGTACAACGGGAAAAAGATCAGCAAGTTCTATGTGGAAGGCATGGACCTGACAGACGGGCGGTACAACCAACTAACCAATAACTTGCAGGCGGGTGCTGTCAAGAGCGTGCAAATACTGGAAAACCATCAACCCATCCGTGCCCTGCAAAAGAAGCTGACAACCGAAGATATCGCGATCAACCTCAAACTGAAAGACAATTTCCGAGACCGCTGGATGGGGACGTTGGAAGGAAGCATGGGCATTCCCCCCCTTTTGTGGGAAGGCATGGGCAATGCCATCCAGATCAGCCGTAAAAGCCAGTCCGCCTATATTTATAAAGGGAACAACCGGGGAAACAATGTAACAGACGAACAGAACGTACTTACACAAACAGGAGCCAAAAGAAGAATAGGCCCTTCGATCCCGTCATTCCTTTCCCAGCCCTCCTTCTCCGCTCCACTGAAAAAGGAACGGCTGCTCTTTAACAACGTACATTCCTTTTCCGGCAACCGGATATACAAGCTAAACGAAGCGACACAGTTACGCTTCAACATCAACTACTTGCACGATCTCATACAACAAGAAAGGGGAAGTATCACCCATTATTACCAGGCAGGAGATACGGTTACCCTAAAGGAACAAAACGACACGCACATCCGTACCGACCGGGCGGAAGTGGCGGCAAGCCTGGAAAACAACGCCGACAACCATTACCTGACAAACGACTTCAACCTTTCCGGCAACTGGGAAAGAAGCACGTCCCGTATCTCCGGTGCCTCATCGGTCAACCAGCACATCCGGACACCGGACATGGGCATACGCAATTACCTGCAAAACATCTGGCCACGGGACAAATACACGCTCGAACTCCGTTCACTGCTCCGCTATCACAACCAGCCTGCCCACATCCTGATAGACGGGAACGAACAGACGTTACACTTGCAACAGTTCTATCTGGACCATTCATTCGCTTTCCTGCGCAAGAAAAGGAACCTGACCCGGCAATATACAGCCGGTATAACAGGCGATATCAATTCGATCCGGAACGGAACGAGTCTGTATTTCAAACCGAACTACCAATGGAACCTGCACAAATGGAATCTGACCTTCCATCTTCCATTCGTATGGACCACCTTTCCAGCAGCCGGCTTTTCCCGGTTGGCTGCCAATCCGTTCCTGTACATCAACTATAAGTTCAACTATGCCTGGCGTTTTTCTTTCCATGCCAACTACAAGGAAAGTTACGGAAGCATCACCGACCTCTACCCGGCTGCATACCGCACAGACTACCGCAACTATCGGATGAACAACGGTATCCTGCCCGTCTACCGCAACCAGAGCTATTCGTTGTACGGAGAGTACAAGAGCACGGTGCGCGAGTTCTTTTCCACCCTGTCGCTCAACCATAACCGGGGATGGTCCGACCGTATCTTCGAACAGCAGGTCCGCGACGGGCAAGTCTCGCTTGTCTCCCACCGCCTGTCCAACTATTCTTCCGGCTGGACGGTGAAAGGAACCCTTTCCAAAGGCTTCTACGACTGGGGACTGAAGACGTCGCTCTCTTACCTCTTAGGACGCAACAACGCGGAACAACTGAGCGCCGGCGAACGGTTGCCTTACCGGTACGATTTCATGCAATATGAACCGAAGCTGATCTGGTCGCCCCTGCGCAGCTTCTCTGCCAGCTATCAAGCGACCATCTACCTCGGACGGTCGAAGATCGGGACCGGCACACGCCTTGATCCGCTCCTGAACGTCGTCCAGAAGTTCCAGCTCTCCTACGAGCTTTTCCCTGTAGAGATCAATCTTTCGGCAGACCACTACCACAACGATGTCAGCCGGGACAAGTCTGTCAACGCTTTCTTCGCCGGCCTCTTCCTACGTTGGAAAATGGGAAGCTGGCAGTTCACAGCCGAAGCGACCAACCTGTTCAACAAGAAACAGTATAGCTACACGCAGTATTCCGTCACCGAAAGCTATACTTCCTGGATCAATATCCGTCCGCGGGAATTTATGGCCTCGGTGCGGTACAAGTTCTGAATATTTTATAACTGCCAAAGCGGTTCCCTCTACCAGCATAACGCCATCCGCCTGCTGGAAATAGACGATATCCCGCCAATCGTTATCCGAGATGTTTACCGGACGATAGAAGGATTCATCTTCACCTACGTGCATAATAATTTAATTACAAGACCATTAAAGGGTAAATGCAAAGAGTAAAAGTGCCTTCACCGGTCACAGTTGCCTTCATCAAAAAAATAAGCTGAGTACGGAAAGAGTGTTATAAACCGACAACTGCCATGCTTCTATCGCCAAGCTATAAAACCATAGAGCTTTCGACCCTGGTCGATAATAAAAAAGAATATAAGATGAGTTTTAATATCTATAATATATGCATATTATGCACTCCCATAATCGCTTTATTTTGCACTTAAATAAATCGCTTTGGATAAAAGACGGGAGGGGAACATAGTCAACCGAGATCGGGACAAAACAAGGTGAAAGCAAATTTTTAAGTTGAAGGTAGTCCCGATGTTCACCTTCACCCACCCATACAATTTGATAATCAAAATGTTTCAAAAGGCGGTGAAACCAAATAGGTGGTTTGAATCTAAGAAAATGAACAATTAAAGTTAGAAATACATGGATATTATCAATATTTTTCTCGATCTTCGTTCACAACTCATATTGTCAGCATGAACGGCATGAATAAAGATTGACTTCAGCACATGATTTTGGAACAAAGACAGTGCTAAAACAGTTGAATCTGTCCATAGTGCACGGTAAACGCAAAACGGGCAATGTGTCAAAACATAAAAAGGAGGTAACAATATGGCAAACCCCAGATTACCCAATATCACAGAGGCGGAACAGGAACTCCTTTATGAGAAGTTGAATGTTTACAACCAAGGGAAAGCCTCTTATAAGGAGGCGGGATGTTACCTTGTGGTTTTACCGAGGGAAGGACATCCGAACTACAGCCTGTGGTTCTACACGCCTCTACTCGACAGGCAGTGCATCTTGTTTATCGAAGATTTGAAACCGGACATTATCCAGTCGCTGCGCATCGTCACTTCCGAATTGTGGTATGCCAACCGACAGATCCTGGTCACGGACTACAATGAAAAGAGGATGTCGACACACGGAGATGACCTGATCGCTTTCGGCAAATACCGCGGACACTTCCTGTATGAGATCTTGCGGATAGATCCGGGCTACGTGAACTGGATCGCCTTTAAATATACCCCTATCATCCCCAAGCAAGAACGTTTCGTCAAAATGGCACAAGCCTACAACTGCGTCTACCTGGACAAGATGCTAAAAAAGAAATACCAGCCACGTCCCACCAGCCGTTTCTTAGGCAAGAAAGGGGACAAGCTGTCCAATCTCACCCTGAAAATAACTAAAGTACGGGTGGAAGACGACCCATACAGGACCCGCGTCATCGGGACGACTCCGGTCTTCTTCGTACGCCAGCGCCTGACGGCCATCGATGCGAGCGGCAACCTGGTCAACCTGACCTTTGCATCCGGCAATCCCAGCCATGCATCCGGACAGTTGCCCTCCCTGGAACATGCCTACCGGCCGGGTGAAGTGCTACACATCTCTTCGGCACGTATCGCCGCGACGGTTGAAAGTTATGGCATACAGTACACGCGGTTGAATTATGTCAAGATTGGAAAATAATCCCTACCTTTGTCTTCTCGAAAAAGGACAGCAAGATGAAAATAGTCGCCGACAATACCGTTCCTTTTCTGAAAGGAATCGCAGAACCGATCGCAGAGGTAAAGTATCTCACTTCTAAAGAGTTTACACCAGAAAACGTACAAGATGCAGACATACTGATCGTACGGAGTATCGATAAATGTACCCGCGAACTGCTCGAAGGAAGCCGGGTGAAACTGATTACCAGCGCTACAATAGGTTTCGACCATATCGACACCCGGTATTGTGATAAGGCAGGTATCACCTGGAAGAACTCACCGGGATGCAATGCCGTCTCGGTCGCCCAATATGTGCTTTCCGGATTGGTCACGATCGCGCTTCGCAAGGGTGAACCCCTACAAGGGAAGACGATCGGGATCGTCGGTGTCGGTCATGTCGGAAAAGAGGTGGAGAAGTTATGCTCGGCCTACGGGATGAACGTGCTCCGCAACGACCCGCCACGTGCGGAGAAGGAGGGGAAAGACGGTTTCGTCTCACTGGAGACGATCGCAGAGCAAGCCGACATCGTCACCTTCCACACGCCGCTGACAAAAGAAGGTCGTTTTGCCACCCGCCACCTGGCAGGAGTAGACTTCTTCCGCAAGCTCCAACGGAAACCTTGGTTCGTCAACGCATCCAGAGGAACCGTCCATGATACGGATGCCCTATTGCATGCCCGGAAAGAGGGTAAGATCAGTGAACTGATCTTGGACTGTTGGGAAAACGAACCGGATATAAACCGGGAATTATTGGAACTGGCCACGATAGCCACCCCGCATATTGCCGGTTTCTCGGCAGACGGGAAAGCCAATGGTACGCGTATGTGTCTGAAAAACATCGAAAAATTCTTCCAAGTGAAGATCGAGAAGATCAGCGAAGTGATTCCGACAGCTCCCGAAACTCCGGTTATCGACTTGAATCGGTTTGACAAAAACCGGATCGAACAAGCGATCCTCACCAGTTTTAACCCGCTTGCCATAGACCGGGCGCTACGGGAAAATCCCGACAGATTCGAGTGGTTCCGGACAAACTATCATCACCCAAGAGAATACGGTGCATACACAATCGTCCATGCGACCCCGGAAGAAACCGGACAGCTCCGAAGATTGGGGTTCGGAATCCAACAATAACACAAACAAAATGAAACAATGGCAAAAGACAAACTTATATCACCCAGCTTCTGCTATATCTTAGCAGCCAACTTTTTGCTGTTCTTCGCATTTTATCTGATATTGCCGATCCTGCCGTTTTACTTGCAGGACCAGTTCGATGCGGATAAATCGATGATCGGTTTTATCCTTTCGTGCTATACTATTGCTGCCCTCTGTATTCGTCCGTTCTCCGGATACCTGCTGGACACATTCGCCAGACGGCCGTTGTACCTTTTAGCCTACTCCGTCTTCATGGTCATCTTCGCCGGATATATGATCGCCAGCCTGCTGAGCATCTTCATCGTGCTCCGTATCCTGCACGGCTTCGCCTTCGGCATGGTGACGGTGTCGGGCAATACGATCGTGATCGACATCCTGCCCTCCTCCCGCCGTGGCGAGGGGATCGGTTATTACGGGCTGGCAAACAATACGGCCATGAGTTTCGGACCGATGACAGGGCTGTTCATGCACACCAGCTTCTCCTACGAAACGATTTTCGCCTGCTCGCTCCTCTCCTGTTTTCTCGGATTCATCATGGCCTATTTAGTAAAGACGCCGCAGAAGCAGCCGATAAAGAAGGAACCGATCTCGCTGGACCGTTTCTTTTTGGTGAAAGGGACCTGGGCAGGCATCTCTTTGCTGCTGCTCTCCATCCCCTACGGCATGACGACCACATACGTGGCCATGTATGCCGATGAAATCGGGATTTCCGTCAATTCGGGATTATATTTCACCTTTATGGCGATCGGTCTGGCCGTCTCGCGCATGTTCTCCGGACGGCAGGTCGACAAAGGAAGGATTACGTTGGTCATCTCGTTGGGAATGTATCTTGCCGCCGCCAGCTTCTTCGGGCTGGCAGCTCTGGAAAGGCTGATGCAGTGGAATCCGGCTTTCACTTCTTATCTGTATATCGGGATCGCCCTTTCACAAGGAGTCGCATTCGGTACGATGTTCCCGGCTTTCAACACTCTGTTCGTGAACCTCGCTCCCAACAGCCAGAGGGGGACAGCGACTTCCACCTATCTCACCAGTTGGGATGTGGGGATCGGGATCGGGCTGATGATAGGCGGAAGCATCGCACAGGCTTTCGGGGGATTCAACTACGCTTACCTGTTCGGGGCGTGCCTGACAATTTTTTCGACACTGTTCTTTTTATTGAAAGCAGGTCCTCATTTCAACCGGAACAAATTGAGATAAGATGGTTGGCTTAGCTGTTGCGATACTCCAGCGGTGACATCCCCACGTAGCGACGGAAATACTTGTCGAAGAAAGCGACGTTGCTGTAGCCCAGTCCGATAGAGATTTCCTTTATCGGGAGATTCGTTGATTTCAGTTGGGCTTTGGCATCCATTATCACGACGTTGGCAATAATATCGAGGGCTGTCATCCCGGTCGTCTTTTTGATCACGTAGCAGAAATGAGGCAAGGTGATCCGCAACTTTCCTGCATAGAAAGAGGCACTCCGCTCTTTCGTATAATATTGCCAGACAAGCTGCACGAACTCGCGAGCGATCTCCTTATCACGGCTCAGGACCGGTTCTTTCCAGGTATTGAACCTCCTGTACATATTGACCACCCCTTGGATCAGCAGGTCAAGGACCGGTTTCAAACTGTCGGTAAAGAGGATAGAGTCCGGAGCGTTGTCAGCCCGTACCAGCAAGGAGAAAAAATCTTTATAGATAGCGGCGGCATTACCGGACAAAGGGACTACCGGATTCTCGATGATCGTAACAATCAAGTTGGAGATCGTCCGGATAAAATTGATGCTTTCCAGAAAACGGGAAGAAAAAGCGACGAAACAGACTTCCGCATCTTCCGACACTTCATGAATCTGGATAAAGGTATTGGGCAGCAAAGTGATGAAATCGTTCGCCCGCGCCGTATGTTCATCCAGATTTATCGTCACACGGATCGTCCCCCGCGTGCAAAAAGCAAACACGCCCGCTTTTATCTTGCAGGGAAAAAGCCCGTACATGTTCAGGATGTCACCCGTAATACCATCGCCTACGATAAAATCTTTCGGAATATCGAATTTAGGCAAGTCAACGTCAATCTTCATAAAAACATCGTTTTGTTGTTTCAAAAGTAGCAAAATATGCTTAGCTCACCTAACAATCTTAAAAATAGAATATTTATTCCCAAACATGGAGATTGTTTGTTTCAAACTTAAGCCTGTTCTTTGTATCATCCTATAATATGACTAAAAGCGAAACATATGGACAGAAAATCAATATGCAGTTTACTTTGCGCCATGATGCTGGCTATTCTCTTGATATCCTGCAATGACAAGGATGATTATGATGGCCTTTCCCCGGCGGAACTAAGCGGGACCTATTCTAACAAACTAAGTGCCCCTGCAAACGGAGATTCCCTTATTTTGAGCTATAACGGGAATACATTTATCGGAAAAGATGTGGAATTTAAGACGGATGACGGGAAAACCGCACACATCATTCTTAAATATGTACTACCGCACGATAAAGAAACGGCTATCTCCGGCGTCTCTCTGACAGCAGGTTCCGGCAGCTATTCTTTCAGTGGAGGCGCGACAACCTCAACCGGTACGGCATTTCATTATCTGGGTAGTATACAGACCGGAAAATTGATACTGGAACTGTCGGACATCACGATTCCAGAGAACCAGCTGACAATGAACGGTACCTGGTATGTCGCCCACGAAAATGCCTCTTATTACAATGTAGACAATGGCAGCATGCAGACGATGATCGGAATGCTGTATAACCTGGTGGGCGGCAAACTGGTCTGCAACCTGATCAGTTCTGTGCTCGACGGTCTGGCCTTCCAGGCGGACGGAAACATCATCGCCCGCTATGCTCCCCTGCCCGACTCGGTCCGGATAGGAAGTCTGATAGGCAACTACATCAAACATCCGGCAAACGACTGGAACGCTTCACCTCCCAACCTGGCGACTTATTATGTGAACGACAATACATCCTTATATGTAATCCCGCAGATCGACATGATCATCCGCCAAGTGATGATAAACAGACAGACGAAAGCCAACTCTGGGGATAGCTCTATGGAAAATGCGCTGCTGGCAGCCTACCAGAAGATCAATACTTGGTCTACAACCGGTATTAAAATGACAATTCGCGAAAGCGAAGACCCGGCAAAAGGTGATCTCATCCTGCTCCTCGACAAATCGGAAATACAGGAATTGTTCGCCTTGCTGGAGATCGTGAAAGTTTTTATTCCGGAAGAGACGCTTAACGCACCTGTCATGGATCTGATCGGCAACCTGATCCCGCCCCAGTTCGTAAGTATCGCAGCCATACTCCTGAAAGGAAAGACGTTCGGTACGATCTTGGACCAGTTGAGCCAAGAGCTGAGCACAATCCCCATTGAGATCGGTATCTATTTGTACAAAGACAAAAACATCAATTAAAAGCATTTTATATGAGAAAGCTATATATCTTGATTTTCGCCCTGTCACTTTTCACCGGGACCGCATTCGGACAAATGGTGAAAGGGCACGTTTATGATGCGAAAACCCATGAACCGCTACCGGGCGTCAACATCCTGTCTCTTATACACATCTGACGCTGC
>OLIV01001092.1_pt1 | contig 14206 bp, 8 predicted proteins | sample 1601411 | NCBI WGS metagenome assembly OLIV01 (sample SAMN03922450, study PRJEB24848) | human gut metagenome | isolation source: stool sample | host: Homo sapiens | place: Germany | collected 2009-11 | reverse complement strand
TACGAGATCTAGTACGGTCTCGTGGGCTCGGAGATGTGTATAAGAGACAGCTTCAAGACTGCCTTTTTCACCAGTACCATGAGTTCCTTCTTATGCTCTCCAATCGCAGGTTTCTTCCCCACAGTCTTCATCGCTATCAGTGACTCCTCATCGCCGTGCTTGCCCCATTGCTTCACATCGTTCACCCTGCCGTTCATAATCATCAGCACGATGCCCGAGAGCAACTGGAGCATCTTCTTTCTAGGCACACGCTTATAGAACACCTGACGGAGGAAATCTACAGGGTCGGCCTTGAATGTTGGGTAGAGATTGTGGGGGAAGGCGTGCAGCTGCTGTTCTATGGCGTCCAGCTGGTCTTTATAATCGTAGGTGCCCGTTTGCTTCTTCTTGATGGCATTCGGGGCTTCTACGAAGAAAGAATAGGCCGCACGCTCGCGGTAAGCCGAACTGGTGATGAATCCCATCTCGGTAAGCAGAACGGCGCGGAGGCGCTGCAGTTCCTCATCATCTATCTGCTCCAGCTTATGAAGGATGCGGTTTCTGGCCTGCGTCATTTCTCGGGAATAATCGCTGCGCTGGATTTCGAGGAAACTGCTGAGCCGCTCTCTTGCCTCAGAAAGGCAATCAGAAAGCTCCTCGCGCAGCATCGCCTCAGTTTCTGCATCAAGAGAGCCTTCAGAGAGCGTATTCTGGAGACGGATGATGCTGTTGATGACGCCTTCGAGCATCATGGTGCAGTCGCTGAAGCGGGTGAGCTGTTCGATGGGCAGCACAGGACCGGAGTATTGCCAGTCATCATAAATCTTATCATCATATATTTCGCGGCGCGCCTGCTCCATCTCCTCTTCAGAAACATCAGAGAGCGCCCTCACCATGAGCTGCAATCCAGCCTTATCGCCCTCGTTCTTGCTGTTGCAGCCTATGCAGCGGGTGCGCAGGTTCCGCTCCTTACGGGCGATGATGAGGGCACGTACGTCCTCGCCTTCCAGGGCTGAAACATATCCTATGAGCTGCTGTTTGTCATAAGCTTTCACCGCCAGCATGTCGAAGGTGTTGGCGTCATCGGGCACGAGGCAGATGGTTCTCCCCTCTGCTTCTTTAGCATACTCTACCTCATGGCCTTTCACGTCATTATGGGTGAGTCCTACGATATGGAATGTGAGATTCTTCATTTTATGTTGTTATTATTGTTTTTACGTTTGTTTGCAGTCAGGTTACAAAAGTAAGGTTTTTCGGTGAAACCACCAAGCATTCTTGTTTAAATTTCCTAAAAGAGGGCAGAGAAGCCGAGGGGGTTAACAGGGTTAACAGTTAACAGCCGTTTTTTGCATGGTCCCCCTCGCGTACCTTATTATATAATAATATATATATACTTATTTTTATATAAGTGTGTGGATGGAAGTATGCATTTTTGGGGTGTTAACTGTTAACCTGTTAACCCCCATCTTAATTTTCTCTTTCCAGAGCGCATCTTTTTATCTTGGCAAGCGTCTTATATTAAGACGGAGAAGTGCCTTATATTAAGACAGATAAGAGGCTTAAATGATGACCAGCGGGAGGCTTCAATGATGCCTCACGAGGGGACAATTAATGCGTCGCGATGGAAGAATTGGTGCGTCGCGATGAAAAAAATATTGCGTCGCGACGCAAAAAATAATGCATCGCGATGGAAGAAAACAGCCATTTTACAGCCATTTTACATCCTATCGCGATGCATTCTTCATTTTCTCAACCGGAAAGCTATGAGTTGCTAACCGGAAAGCTATGAGTTGAGAACCACAAAACTATGAGTTAGTTTTTTTAACTTTTTAGCCCATTTTCTATCTTTTTTACGCCTAAACGGCCCCAAACAGAGACTTTTAAATCTTCTTCTTATAGCAGCGATGACGGCGATGCTGTTCGCTCTCCAGATACTGCCACTGGCTCTGAACACCGGTATTAGTCTCCATCTGCGGCATTGCCTCAGCCCATTTAAAGCCATAACGGTGATACTGCTCTATCAGATCGGCAAAAATAAGCGCATTGGCTCCCTTCTTGCGATATTCCGGAAGAACACCAATCAAGAGCAAATCTACCGTATCCGTCTTGTGCCACTTCAGAACCTTCAGCACCTTCAGCCAACCCGTAGGGAAAAGCTTGCCATCGCCTATCTCGCGCAGCGCATCGGTAAACGAAGGGAAGGAAACACCAAAGGCAACCAGTTTGTTGCCAGCATTGCCATCTACCACACCCGTTACCAGGTTCAAGTCAGCCTTCTTGATATAAGTATTTACATATTCATCTATCTGCTTCTCCGTAAGCTGCTGGAAATCATAGAGATTCTTGTAAGTCTCGTTCACGATTTCGAACACCTTCCTGCCCATTCCTCCCGAGGTCAGTTCGCGGCGGGTAAACTTATGAACATGCAGATTATATCGGCTCTCTATCATCTGGGCAGTCTTGGCAAACTTAGCCGGCGTCACTTCCGGAATCCTGATGCGGTACTCCAGCCAGTCGTTATCCTTCTCATAGAGCGGATAACTCTCCAGATGCGTCTTGTAATAAGGATAATTGTAATTGATATACATCGTAGACTTCCGGTCGAAGCCCTCGATGAGCAAGCCCTCACGGTCCATATCCGTAAATCCGAGCGGACCTACGCATTCGTTCATTCCCTTGCTCTTGCCCCAGTTTTCTACCGCGCGCAACAAGGCACAGGAAACCGCAACATTATCCACGAAATCGAACCAGCCGAAGCGAACCTGCTTCTTGTTCCACTCTTCGTTGGCACGATGGTTGATAATGCCAGCAATTCTACCTACGATACGAGCCTCGCTGTCAACCGCCAGGAAGTATTGAGCCTCGCAGAATTCAAAGGCAGGATTCTTCTTTGGGTCCAGCGTATTCATCTCGTCGAAACGCAAAAAAGGAATGGCAAACTTATGGCCTCTGTAGAGATCATAATGAAACTGAATGAAGGTTTTCAGCCCTTTTTTAGTCGTTATCGGTATGATTCTTATCTCATCATTCATTAGTATATTGTTTTATGTATATATATTCAATTGCGGTGCAAAAATACAATAAATTTATGAATAATGCAACTCTTTTCTTATAAATTTATAAAAGTTTGTTCATAATTGTCCAACTTTGTGGATATTTATGTACCTTTGCAGGTTGAAATGCCCCAAAGAGCATCATAAAGTTATGAAGAAAGAGAAAAGAGACAACTATACGTTCCTCACACATGCCCCTGTGCATCATGTGATTTTCACGATGGCCATACCAACGATTATCAGTATGCTGTCGACGAGCATGTACAATCTCGCCGACACCTATTTCGTGGGCAGCATCAACACGCAGAGTGTGGCAGCGGTAGGCGTTTCCTTTGCAGCAATGGCTGTGATTCAGGCGATTGGTTTCTTCTTCGGTCACGGAGCGGGCAATTATGTTTCGCGACAGTTGGGCGCCAAGCATACGGAAGAGGCACAGAAGATGGCAACCACGGGCTTTGTGCTGAGTTTTCTTACCGGTCTCCTCATCGCCATCCTGGGTCATGTGTTCCTCACTCCGCTCTGCCTTCTGATGGGTTCTACGCCCACCATTCTTCCTTATACAGAGCGTTATCTGGGCATTATTCTGCTGGGTGCTCCCTTTATGACCACCTCGCTTACGCTGAATAATCTGATGCGATTTCAGGGCAATACGATGTATGCGATGAAGGGCATCATGTCGGGTGTGCTGCTCAATCTGATTCTGGCTCCTCTGCTCATTCTCTACTTCCAGCTGGGCATTACCGGAGCCGCCGTAGCCACCCTCACCAGCCAGTGTTTCGGCTGCGCCATGCTCTTCTGGATGACGCATAAAGGCGAGAACATCCGCATCCGTCTCAGCAATTTCACCCCTACCCGCGCCTTTGCCAAGGAGATTATCTTCGGCGGAACCCCTTCGCTGTCAAGACAGGGACTGGGAAGTATCGCTACGCTGATGCTCAATGTGGCAGCAGGTGCGTTTGGCGATGCAGCCATTGCGGGCATGAGCATCGTTACCCGCATCTCCTTCTTCACCTATGCGATGGTCATCGGTCTGGGACAGGGATTCCAGCCGCTCTGCGGATTCTGCTACGGTGCCAAACTCTATGGGCGCGTAAAGGAAGCCTTCTTTTTCTGCATCAGATGCGGCACGGTTTTCCTCGCCGTCTGTGCCCTTATCGGCTTCATCTTCTCAACTTCCATCATCAGCATCTTCCGCGATGATGCAGCGGTTGTAGCCGTAGGTTCGGTGGCTTTGCGATGGCAGGTGCTCAGTTTTCCGCTCGTAGCCTGCATCGTGCTCACCAACATGCTGATGCAGACCATCCGTAAACCGGTGAGAGCCAACATCGTAGCGGCAGCACGAAGCGGACTTTTCTTCATTCCGCTCATCTTCATCCTCCCCTATTTCTTCGGATTGCTGGGCGTGGAGATGTGTCAGATGTGGGCAGATTGCTGCTCGTTTGCCGTTGCGGTTCCGATAGCCTGGAGCGCTTTCAGGGACATGAGAAGAGAGCAGATGGAACTTGGGAAAAGCCACTAGAAGATAAGAAGATACTAGAAGATAAGAGAAAATACTTGAGATAAGAGAAATGGAGAAGACATATTACATAGGATTGGACGTTGGCTCTACGACAGCCAAAATAGCCGTTATCAACAGCGATAACCGGGTAATTTACTCAAAATACGAACGCCACAACGCTCGTGTCAACGAACTTGTGTCGCAATATTTCGATGAGATTTTAGCCCTCACGGGCGATGCAGAGGCAAGAATCTGCGTAACGGGAAGCGTAGGAATGGCTACTGCCGAACAGCTCCAGGCGGAGTTTGTACAGGAGGTGGTGGCTGCATCGGTCTATGCCCGTACTGCTCATCCTGAGGCGAAGGCGCTCATCGATATTGGCGGCGAGGACGCGAAGGTTATCTTCTTCAAGGAAAACGGAAATATGGAACTGCGCATGAACGGCAACTGTGCCGGCGGAACGGGCGCTTTCATCGACCAGATGAGTGTGCTGATGGGCGTAGAGAACCAGGAGATGAGCGAGTTGGCGATGAAGGCAGAACACGTTTATCCGATGGCTGCCCGCTGCGGCGTATTCGCCAAGACCGACATCCAGAACCTGATGGCGCGCAATCTGCCCGAAGCAGATATTGCAGCCAGCATCTTCCATTCCATCGCCGTACAGACGGTGGTAACGCTTTCTCACGGCATCAGCTTCGAGGCTCCTATCCTGCTCTGCGGCGGTCCGCTGACCTTTCTTCCGGCTCTCCGCAAGGCTTTCTGCGATTATCTCCATCTCTCTCCAAACGACTTCATCGTATCCGGAAACAGCAATCTCATTCCGGCTCTGGGCTGTGCTTATCGGGCTAAATCGGCAGATTCTGCAGCCTCAGTTTCTGCCCTCAGAAGCCGGATGAAAAAAGAAATACAAACGGAATGGACCAGCAGTCTGCTGCCTCTGTTCAAGAATGAGAAAGAGCACCAGGAATGGCTCAAATCAAAGGCGAAATTCGCTACCGAAACCCAACCGCTGAATAAAGGAAAACAGCAGGTTGTGATTGGTATTGACTCGGGCTCTACTACGACGAAGATTGTTGCGGTAAGGGTGAATGCGGGGACGCCTACGGGAGATATTGTCTTTACCAATTACCGCCTGAATCTGGGAAATCCGATCAAGGCAGTAGCGGATGGACTGAACGCCCTGAAGCAGGAAGCAGCATTGCGAGGCGCTGAACTGGAAATCGTGGGTTCCTGCTCTACAGGTTACGGCGAAGAACTTATCAAGGCGGCTTTCGGTCTCGACAGCGGCATTATCGAAACAATGGCACACGAAAGAGCTGCTGCCTCACTCATGCGCGACGTGAGTTTTATCCTGGACATCGGCGGACAGGACATGAAGGCTATCTTCGTGGAGAAAGGGGCTGTGGTGCGCATGGAACTCAACGAGGCGTGCAGTTCGGGCTGCGGAACATTCATCCAGACCTTTGCCAACAATATGGGTTATTCTGTAGGCGATTTTGCCCAACTCGCCTGCCAGTCGAAGGCTCCCTGCGACCTGGGAACCCGCTGCACCGTCTTCATGAACTCGAAGGTGAAGCAGGTGCTCAGAGAGGGCGCATCTGTAGCTGATATTTCTGCCGGAATCTCTTATTCGGTCATCAAGAACTGTCTTTATAAGGTATTGAAACTCCATGGTAATGAGAACCTTGGAGGAAAAATAGTTGTGCAGGGTGGTACGATGAGAAACGATGCGGTGGTAAGAGCATTTGAGTTGCTCACCCATACCGAAGTGGCACGAAGCAACATGCCGGAACTGATGGGCGCCTACGGCTGTGCCCTTCATGCGGCGGCAGATTACAAGCATCGCACATCTGCAGAAGACGAGCGCCCTGCCCTATCAAGATCCATCGATGATCTCCAGAATCTGGCTCATTATGAAACCAAACAGCTGCAATGCAAAGGCTGCGAAAACCATTGTTATGTTTCCCGCTACACCTTTGCCGGCGGCAACCGATTCTACTCCGGAAACAAGTGTGAGCGTGTGTTCAACAACAAGGGAGCAAACGGGGAAAAAGGTAAAAATATCTACGAATATAAATATAGTTTACTATTTGATAGAGAGACAGTTAACCCACTTAACGCTGTAAAACACAGCGTCAAAGTAGGCATTCCTCGTATCCTCAACATGTACGAGGAATATCCGTTCTGGAATGCACTGCTCCGGGCAGCAGGATTGGACGTGATTCTCTCTTCCGATTCCACTTTCAGCCAGTATGAAGGAGCCTTGAATACGGTGATGAGCGACAATATCTGCTTCCCGGCTAAACTGGCTCACAGTCATCTGAAAGAACTCAACGAGAACCCGAAGGTAGACCGCATCCTCATGCCATACGTGGTTTATGAGCATAATGACGACCCGAAGAATACGCTGAACAGCTTCAACTGTCCGGTCGTTTCGGGCTACAGCGATGTCATCAAGTCGGTCATCAATCTGAAGAAACCGATCGATACGCCCGTCATCAACTTTGCCCAGCCTAAGGCGCTGGAAAAGCAGATTACCGATTATCTCAAGCAACTGGGAGTAAGCAAGAAGACTGCCCGTAAAGCGCTGAGAGAAGCCCTCTATGCTCAGGCAGTATATGCAGCTGAGATTAAGAAACAAGGCTGGGAGATTCTGAAAAATGAAGAAACAGAGGCTCAGAAAACGAACGAAGACAAGATTCTGAAGCCAAACAAGGGACTTACGATTCTGCTGGCTGGCCGTCCTTATCATACTGACCCGCTGATTCAGCACAAGCTGAGCGAGATGATAGCCAATCTGGGAGTCAACGTCATCAGCGAAGACATCGCCCGGGGTAATCTCTTTGCAGATTTCAAAGAATTCAATCTGGAGAACCTGGCGGCAGAAAGAAATGAGGCAGCATTAGCCAACCAGGACAACAACGAAGCATATAACTGTCAGCCAGAGACTTATCTCGTGAAGCAATGGGCGTATATGAACCGCATTCTGAAGGCAGCACAATGGGCAGCCGAACAGGGCGATGAGGTTCATTTCGTCCAGATGACCAGCTTCGGCTGCGGTCCTGACAGTTTTATCCAGGACGAGATTCGCGACATCATGAAGCGCCATAACAAGCCTTTCACGCTGCTGAAGATAGATGATGTGAGCAATATCGGCTCCCTGAAACTCCGTGTCCGCTCGCTCATAGAAAGCCTGAAGGGAGTAAAGGAAGTGAAGAGTGAAGAACGAAGAGTGAAAAATTCAACAGCAGAAGAAATTCAACATTCAACACTCAACATTCAACATTTACAACAGACCAAGGTATTCACCAAGCAGGATATTCATCGCAAGATTCTCGCTCCTTTCATGACCGAATACCTCACCCCTATCATTCCGCCTATCCTGAAACTGATAGGCTATGATGTTGAGGTACTTCCGATGAGCGATGAGGTAAGCGCCGAACTCGGCTTGAAGTTTGCCAACAACGAAGTCTGCTATCCGGCAACACTCATCGTCGGCGACATCATCAAAGCCTTGAAATCAGGCAGATACGACCTGAATAATACGGCAGTAGTGATGAGTCAGACGGGCGGCCAGTGTCGCGCAACCAACTACGCCGGGCTCATCAAACGTGCGATGATTTCCAATGGATTCCAGGACATTCCGCTGCTCACGCTCGGTGTAACAGCCTCAACAGGCGAAGCATCAGGCTCAACAGACGACAAGCAAGACTACAACGAGCAGGACGGCTTCAATGTACCTTGGCTGAAATACAGTCAGATTATTGTTACCGCCATTTTCTATGGCGATGCAATCAACGAGATGTACAACGCCTGCATCGTAAGAGAGCGTAAACCGGGCATTGCCAGAGAGTTGCGCGACAAATACATGCAGCTGATAGACGGACCTATCGCCCAAAATTCAGCCAAAGAACTCATCCGACTCCTGGAACAGGCAGCCGAAGAATTCAACCAGATGACCCTCGACAGAGAACTGCCGAAGGTAGGAATCGTAGGCGAAATCTTCCTGAAGTTCAATCCTTTCGCCCACCAGTTCCTGGAGCAGAACATCATTTCGCGCGGCATTGAGGTGGTTCCGCCTCTGCTTGCCCCTTTCTTCCTGCAGGAATTTGTGAACGTGGAGATACAGAAACACATGCGGCTGAGTTGCACCAAAGTGCCCGATTTCATCATCAAGGGCGCTTATCAGGCGCTGATAGGCAGAAGATTGCGCCAGATAAACAAGGCAGCCGGCAAGTTCCGCTACTTCCGTCCGTTCACCAATATCTATGATGATGCGAAGGACGTACAGGGACTGGTTTCGCTCGCAGCCCAGTTTGGCGAAGGCTGGCTTCTGCCTGCCGACATCGTAGGTTACATCCGTGATGGCGTGAACAACATCATCTCGCTCCAGCCTTTCGGTTGCATCGCTAACCACGTGATTTCCAAGGGCATCGAGAAACGTCTCCACGACCGGTTCCCAATGCTCAACCTCGTATCGCTCGACTTCGATTCCGGTGTTTCAGAGGTAAACGTCACCAACCGACTGCTCCTCTTTCTGGACAGTATCTCAAAATAAGACAAGCCAGACCCATGTACGGTAAAACACCGTATATGGGTCTTTCCGTCTTTCATCCCCAAAAAATCACTCTAAAAATACAAAAAACCGTAGCTATTTCTTTGTCATTCAAGAAAATAATCGTATCTTTGCACTCAAATTTTATTGAGACATTAAGAAAATGAGTAAAGATACATTAACTCATCAGCTGACAGAGACCATCGAGGAGCTTTCGAGCGCCGAATCTTTGAAGGGTCTCTTCCATCAGCATCGAGACGGGAATCCACTTCCTTCGGGCAAGGCGCTCGAAGAAATCATCAGTTTGTCCCGTTCTATCCTCTTTCCGGGATATTTCGGCAATTCTTCGGTAAATATCTCAACTATCAAATATCATATTGGAGTAAGAGTAGAGAAACTCTATGAGATGCTGTCAGAGCAGATTCTCGCCGGTCTCTGCTTCGCCAACGACTGCGAAACGGAAACCCAGGCTGAACTGCAACACCAGCGTGCCAAGGCAGGCGTGATTGCAGCCAAGGCAATCATGGAATTCCCGAGACTTCGCAAGATTCTGGCAACCGATGTAGAGGCTGCCTACGAGGGCGACCCGGCTGCCATGAGCCACGGAGAAATCATCTCCTGCTACCCGGTCATCAAGGCGATTACCAACTACCGCATCGCTCACGTGCTGCACGAACTGGGAGTGCCGCTCATTCCGAGAATGATGACTGAGCTGGCGCATTCGGAAACCGGTATTGACATCAACCCGGAGGCTACCATCGGCAAGCACTTCACCATCGACCACGGTACGGGTGTGGTGATTGGAGCTACCTGCATCATCGGCGACAATGTGAAACTCTACCAGGGTGTAACCCTCGGAGCCAAGAGTTTCCCACTCGATAAGGACGGCAATCCTATCAAGGGAATCCCTCGCCACCCTATCCTCGAAAATGATGTCATCGTCTACGCCAATGCCACCATCCTCGGTCGCATCACCATAGGAGAAGGCTGCGTAGTGGGAGCCAACGTATGGGTTACCAAGGATATGAAACCGAAAACAAAGAAATATAAAAAAGAAAAACAAAGTTTATTAGATATAGAATTCAATAATGGAACAGGAATTTGAACTCATTGCCAAGACCTTCATGGGCCTCGAGCCTGTCTTGGCTGAAGAGCTCACCCAGTTGGGTGCCAATAATGTACAGATCGGTCGCCGCATGGTGTCTTTCACAGGCGACAAGGAAATGATGTATCGTGCTAACTTCCAGTTGCACACAGCCATCCGTATCTTAAAGCCTATCAAGCACTTCAAGGCTAGAAGCGCTGAAGAGGTGTATGATCAGATCCAGAAGATCAAGTGGGATGACATCTTAGACGTGAAGAAGACTTTCTCTGTTGACTCAGTAGTCTACTCAGAGGAGTTCCGCAACTCACGCTTCGTAACCTACAAGGTAAAGGATGCGATTGTTGACTGGTTCCGCGAGAAGCAGGGTACACGTCCAAATATCAGCGTATCTAACCCGGATATCCGCCTCAACATCCACATTGCAGAAGACAATGCCACCTTGAGTCTCGATTCGAGTGGTGAGAGTCTGCACCGCCGTGGCTACCGCCAGGAGCAGGTAGAGGCTCCTCTGAACGAGGTTCTCGCTGCAGGTATGATTCTGATGACCGGCTGGAAGGGCGAATGCGATTTCATCGACCCGATGTGTGGTTCAGGTACCATCGCCATCGAAGCTGCCCTCATCGCCCGCAACATCTCTCCAGGTGTATTCCGCAAGGAGTTTGCCTTCGAGAAGTGGAACGATTTTGACCAGGATCTCTTCGACATGATCTATAACGACGACTCTCAGGAGCGCGAGTTCGAGCACCATATCTATGGTTACGATGTTGACATGAAGGCTGTAAACACAGCTAATCTCAACGTTCGTGCTGCCGGTCTTAGCAAGGACATCACCATCTCACAGGCTGATTTCAAGGACTTCACCCAGCCAGCAGAGAAGAGCATCATCGTGATGAACCCTCCATATGGTGAGCGCATCTCTACCCCTAACCTCCTGAACACCTACAAGATGATCGGTGAGCGTTTCAAGAAGGCTTTTGCCGGCAACGAGGCTTGGGTATTGAGCTACCGCGAGGAGTGCTTCGAGCAGATTGGTCTGAAACCATCTATCAAGATTCCTGTATTCAACGGAAGCTTGGAGTGCGAATTCCGCAAGTATGTGATGTTCGACGGCAAGATGAAGGACTTCCGTTCTGAAGGCGGTATTGTGAAGACTGAGCGCGAGAAGAGCGAGATGGCTCAGAAGCACCGTTTCAAGAAGGAGCGTGAATTCAAGAAGCGTGTAAGCGAGGAGACTGAAAACGAGGAGGACGATATCCGTTCTTTCAAGTTCCATACTCACCGTCTGGAAGACTTCGAGAAGAAGCGTGCTGAGTTCCATAAGGGCGGCCGTTCACGTATCGGTGGCGGTCGACGCAATGATGACGACGATGACAAGCGTGGAAGCCGTAGCTTCAAGGGCGACCGCAAGGGTGGCCGTGACTTCGGTGGCAAGCGCGACGGAAAGCGTTTCGAGAAAGGCGACAAGCGTGGTGGCTTCAAGGGCGACAAACGTGGTGGCCGTGATTTCGGAGGCAAGCGCGGAGGCAAGAAGAACTTCAGCGTTGACTTCGACGACGAGGATTAAAGACATATCGACCCATACGTCGTGTTTCACGACGCATGGGTGTTAAACCCGATAAAGTAAAGTAAAGAAAATAATGAATCTGAAGAATTCAATTTATAAATTATCTTTTGCTGCTATGATTATGATGGCTATGAATGCAACCGACTTACAGGCTCAGGGCGTGGTTCCTGCTCAGAAAGGCGAGAAAACCTTTACATTGGAAGACCTGAACTTCGGCGGCAACAACTATCGTAACATGGTGGCTAAGAACCGCTGGTGCACCTGGTGGGGCAATGAACTCGTTCGCCAGGATGTGGATGCCTGCTATCTCGTCAACAAGACGACAGGCAAGGAGACCAAGCTCTTCGGCATCAATGACATCAACCAGTGGATTGCTCCTACCAAGGACATCAAGGTAAGAGCCCTCTACAATGCTCTCTTCCCGTTTGCAGGCAAGAGCATCGTGATGGTAAGCAACGGCAGCAAGACTTATACCGTAGACTTCAAGAAGCATAAGCTGCTGAGCGAGATGGATTTTGCTGACGGCGAGAACCTCCTGGAGGCCAACGCCCAGCAGAACGCCTTCGCCTATCTGAAGGGCAGCAACCTCTATGTGCGTACCTTCGATGTAACCAGCAACGCCCTGACAAAAGAGAAGAAATCTCACGATTTCCAGCTCTCAAAGGATGGAAGCCGCGAAATTGTTTATGGACAGAGTGTTCACCGCGATGAGTTCGGTATCAGCAAGGGAACCTTCTGGAGTCCGAACGGCGAACTGCTCGCCTTCTATCGCATGGACCAGAGTATGGTAACCGACTATCCGCAGGTCGACATCCCGGAAATCGGTTTCAATCATCCTGAGACACAGAGTTGCATTGCTACTCCTGCACCAGACAAGTATCCGATGACTGGCGAGACATCACACAAGGTAACCGTAGGCGTGTTCGACTGCATGACCGGCAAGACCGTCTATCTGAAGGCTGGCGATCCAACCGACCGCTACTTCACCAACATCGCATGGAGTCCGGACAGCAAGACCATCTATATGTTCGAACTGAACCGCGACCAGAACGACTGCCGTCTGACTGCCTACAATGCAGAAACCGGCGAGAAGACAGGCGAACTCTATCGCGAGACCGACGAGAAATATGTAGAACCATGTCATCCTATCCAGTTCCTGCCTTGGGACAGCAACAGCTTTATCATGCAGAGCCGCAAGGATGGCTACAACCACCTCTATCTCTGCACCCTGGGCAAGCACGGAAGCCGCATGGCCAGCAACACAGAATCGCTCGAAATCAAGCAGTTGACTTCCGGTAAATGGGAGGTGATGGAAGTGCTCGGCTTCAACACCAAGCGCAAGAGCATCATCATCGCATCCAACGAGAAATCGCCTATCCAGAGAAACATCTTTGCCGTAGATACAAAAACCGGCAAGCGTACGCTGGTAGATGATTGCGGCAAGGGATGGCACAGCGCCACTTTGAGCGAGAACGGCCAGTATGTCTTCGACAACTACTCTACTCCTACCGTGCCTCGCAAGATTGCCCTCGTGAATACCGAGAACGGCAAGCGCACCGCTTACTTCACAGCCGAGAACCCTTGGAAGGGCTACAATGTGCCTGAGTACAGCTGCGGTACCATCAAGGCTGCCGATGGCGAAACAGACCTCTACTGGAGAATGGTGAAGCCGGTAAACTTCGATCCAAACAAGAAGTATCCTACCATTATATATGTATATGGTGGTCCTCATGCCCACAACGTAGATGCCCGCTGGAACTACTCTAGCCGTGGTTGGGAAACCTACATGGCAGAAAAGGGCTATCTGCTCTTCATCCTCGACAACCGTGGAAGCGAGAACCGTGGCAAGGCTTTCGAGCAGGCTACCTTCCGCCAGCTCGGACAGATTGAGATGCAAGACCAGATGAAGGGCGTGGAATATCTGAAGACGCTTCCTTACGTAGATGCTGACAAGATTGGCGTTCACGGCTGGAGCTTCGGCGGATTCATGACCATCTCGCTGATGACCAACCACCCTGATGTGTTCAAGGTAGGCGTAGCAGGCGGTCCGGTTATCGACTGGCACTGGTACGAGGTGATGTATGGCGAGCGCTATATGGACACCCCACAGACCAACCCAGAGGGTTACAGGAAGACCTCTCTGCTCTATCAGGCAAAGAACCTGAAGGGCAAGCTGCAGATTATCCAGGGCTTGAACGATGTGACCGTAGTGCCACAGCACTGCCTTACCTTCCTCAAGGCTTGCATCGCAGCAGGCACCCAGCCAGACTTCTTCGTCTATCCTGGCGAGCCTCACAACATGAGAGGTCATCAGAGCACTCATCTGCATGAGCGCATCAGCAATTATTTCTTCGATTATTTGAAATAACAAATTCAAGTTTCGCAAGTGGTTCAAGAACGGGCTGAAGGCCCAAAAGCTCCTAGCCCAGGGCATCGCCCTGGGTATAATGGC
>OLIV01001086.1_pt1 | contig 14268 bp, 9 predicted proteins | sample 1601411 | NCBI WGS metagenome assembly OLIV01 (sample SAMN03922450, study PRJEB24848) | human gut metagenome | isolation source: stool sample | host: Homo sapiens | place: Germany | collected 2009-11 | reverse complement strand
ATATCCCCAATATTGTTTTAATATCTCCTGATACTTATTCAATCGGCTTTATATCCTCGATTTGAAGTTGAACTTCGCCACGCTTATGCGTGTTTTCTTCAATGGTGTAACAGATGTCGAACGAACGTTTCGTTTTGATATAGCGCACGTGCGAACTCTGTCCGAACGCAATACCGTTCATTACATTATTCGATTTATTATCAACCAGTTCGAGCTTGATATGTTCCTGGTCGCGTCCCACCACTTTGCTTGTTCCATAATCATAGACGTGATGAGTGCAGAAAATGGGTTTCGTGTTGTCGGGACCGAAAGGATTAAACTTTTTCAGGTCGTTGAAGAATTTGGAAGAAATATCCCTGAAGTCGATTTCAGCATCAATTTCGATGACGGCACTGGTTTGTTCCGGCAGGATATGCCGTGAAACGTAGTCTTCGAACCGTTTGGTAAAAGCATCCACATTCTCCACTTTCATTGATAGTCCGGCGGCGTATGTATGTCCTCCGAAGTTTTCCAGCAGGTCGCGGCAATGCTCGATTGCTTTATATACGTCGAAGCCGGAAACAGAACGTGCGGAACCTGTCGCCATGTCATCCGTCCGTGTCAGTACCACGGCAGGGCGGTAATACACTTCCGTCAGACGGGAAGCTACGATACCGATCACTCCTTTGTGCCATTCTTCGTTGTAGAGCACAATAGAGCGGCGGTCGGCTAATCCTTCCAGATTGGCAACGATGTTGTTTGCTTCCTCCGTCATACTTTTGTCGAGGTCTTTCCGGGTTTCGTTGTACTGGTTGATTTGTCCGGCTTTCTCAAGTGCCGCCGAGAAGTCTTTTTCCGTCAGCAGGTCTACTGCTTCTTTCCCATTCTGAATACGTCCCGATGCATTGATGCGCGGTCCGATTTTAAACACAATATCGCTGACAGTAATTTCTTTTTCAGAAAGTCCGCATACATCGATGATGGCCTTCATGCCGATACTCGGGTTACTGTTCAGTTGTTTCAGACCGTGGTAGGCGAGAATACGGTTTTCACCCATAATCGGAACGATGTCCGATGCGATACTCACGGCTACGATGTCGAGCAACGGAATCAGGTGATGGAATTCGATACCGTTACTAATGGCGAACGCCTGCATAAACTTGAAACCGACTCCACAACCGGAAAGGTGGGTGTACGGGTACGTGTTGTCCAGGCGTTTGGCATTTAGAATGGCTACGGCAGGCGGGAGAATATCATCCGGCACGTGATGGTCGCAGATGATAAAGTCAATCCCTTTTTCTTTGGCATACGTGATTTCCTCTACTGCTTTTATTCCGCAATCGAGTACAATAATCAGTCCCACACCGGTTTCAGCGGCGTAGTCCACTCCTTTTTTAGAAATACCATACCCTTCGTTGTATCGGTCGGGTATGTAGTAATCAAGGTTCGAATAGAACTGTTGAATAAACTTGTAGACCAATGCCACAGCAGTAGTACCGTCTACGTCATAATCTCCATAAATTAGAATACGTTCTTTCTTTCCCATCGCCCTGTTCAGACGTTCTACTGCAATATCCATGTCCTTCATCAGGAACGGATCGTGCAGGTCGGGCAACTGCGGGCGGAAAAACTTCTTGGCGTCTGCTGCCTTCGTAATTCCCCGCTGTACCAAAAGTTGTCCAAGAATCGGGCTAATCCCTAATTCCTGGGCCAATGTCTGGCTTGTCTCTGCCTGTTCGGGTGTAATGGGTCGATAATTCCATTTGTGATTCATTTTATATATTGTTTTTTCTTTTTCTGTTCTCAAGGGTTGGAAAGGCACTTCTTCCCAACAAGGGGTAAAAGTACGAAAAAAAGCGGAAGTGTATAGTAGATAAGACGAAAATATTTCAAGGGCAGTGGAAAACCGGAAGTTTGATATGGGGTGTCTTTTAGTTTTTATAGTTGATTTTTGGAAGATAACTTTTTTGGTTTATCTTTGCTCCACCAATAAGAATCTGATAAATGAGAAAGCCGGGTAACGTCACAGACTTCAATATGACATTTGATAATATCTATTCAGAGTATTATCAACGTTGCTTTCTATTCGCCAAATCCTATCTCCATGATGAAATGCTGTCGAAAGATATAGCTTCCGAAGCGATGATTACCTTATGGACTACGATGAAAACGGAAGAAGTGGATAATATCCGTGCTTTCTTGATGACCGTAGTAAAGAACCAATCGTTGAATCATCTGCGAAACGAACACCTGCGGATGGAAGCTCGTGAGAATATCCTGAATGACGAACTCTATGAGCTCGATTTCCGCATCTCTTCTTTGGACGCCTGCAATCCGACGGATATTTTCTCGGAAGAGATTAACAGGATTGTCAACCGGACATTGGATACATTGCCGCTGCAAACCCGGAATGTTTTTAGAATGAGCCGCTATGAGAACAAATCTATAAAAGAAATAGCCGATACGTTGAATATCAGCGTCAAAGGTGTCGATTATCATATAGGTAAGGCGTTGAAAGCCTTACGTGTTAATCTGAAAGATTATCTTTATCTCTTCTTCATTTAATAAAGTACTGCTTTATTCCCAGTCTATTAATAACCTGTTGATTGAAGAATAACTCACTTTTTCATCTTTTCAACTAGTGAACTTCTTTCCTGGTGTGTCTATTATGTACAAGGCGGATAAATGCTTTGTATAATAGAACGTTATATGGACATAAAACTACTTAATAAATATATTGCCGGTGACGTACTTCCCGAAGAAAAGAAGGAAGTGATACGCTGGATGAAAGAGAGCGAAGAACATCGTGAACAACTGATGCAGTTACATCGCATTTATAACGCAACCCTTTGGAACGGAAACGTTGACGGACAGAATACGAAGAATACGGAAAAGAAGAAGCCTGTAATGCGGTATCTCTGGACGTCGATGAAGATAGCCGCGGTAGTTGCCATGCTCGCTTTCATCATCCATAAGGAATATCAGGGCTATCGGTTGGAGCATTCTACCGACATGCAGACTGTGACCGTTCCAGCAGGACAGCGTGCCAATCTGATATTGGCTGACGGGACAACAGTTTGGTTGAACTCCAACTCCACATTGAAATACCCCGCGAACGGCTTCCACTCTAAAAACAGAAAAGTGGCTTTAGAAGGAGAAGGATACTTTGAAGTGGCGCACGACGAGAAACACCCTTTCATTGTTGAAACGCAGAAATATGATATCCGGGTATTGGGAACCACTTTCAATGTGTCCGCCTATCCGAATTCCGATATGTTTGAAACGTCTCTGATAGAAGGAAAAGTAACCGTCTACCAGCCGGATACGCAAAACGAAATAGTGCTGAAACCGTATGAGAAAGTAGAAGCGAGAGACGGTAAACTTTATAAAGAGGCATTCACTTCGGACAACGATTTCCTCTGGCGGATGGGAATCTATTCCTTTAAGAATGAACCTTTGGAAACGGTATTCAAGAAATTGGAGCAATATTATGAAGTGAAGATTATCAACAATAATCAAGAGATAGCTTCCCGTCCGTGTACAGGTAAGTTCCGGCAGAAAGAAGGTATTGAACACGTGATGAAGGTATTGCAGAAGTACGTTAAATTTAACTATATGCAGGATGATGAGAAGAATCAGATTATCATCTATTGATAAAGAAGTATGAATCCTAAAATGAAAAACATGAGAACAAGAGCACCTGTCTGTTTAAAACGAAAATATCGGTAAATGCTGCAACATTTACCGATATGTGAGAAGTCAATAAAAAAGACTCGACTTTCATTCCAAATCTTTATGTATTAACTTAATAACTCTAGGCAAAGATATGAAAAATAATCTTTGGTGTGGACGTATTGTCCATAGAAAAACACACTCTACTCAAATTTTAAGAATTATGAGGTTAACTGTCTTTTTCCTGTTATTCATTATTTTTGAGACGTATGCCCTGGATGGCTATTCTCAGAATCAAAAAGTTACGATGAATAAAGGAACCGCAACATTCGCCGAAATCATCAGGCAGATTGAAAAACAAACAGACTATTTGTTTATCTATAATGAGCATGAGATTGCTTTGGACAAACAAATAGCAGTATCTACTCGGGAAACCACGGTTGCCGAAATTCTTAATAGAGTTTTGCAAGGAACAGGTTTCTCGTATACGATGGAAGGCAACCATATTATTCTGGTGAAAAGTATGGAGAAAATGAAAAACGTAACTCTCGGTCGGAAGATAACAGGAACTGTGAAAGATGATTTGGGAGAGGCTATTGTTGGTTGTAATGTGGCTGTTAAAGGTGAGAAAATAGGAGCCATCACCGATATGGATGGAAGATATACTATCGAGGTTCCGGACAATAGTATATTGGTTTTCTCATTTTTAGGTTATAAGAGCGTTGAATCTCCCGTCAAGAATAATTCGGTTATCAATATAACCATGCAAGAAGACTCCAGATCTTTGGAAGAAGTGGTGGTTGTAGGTTATGGAACACAGAAGAAAGTCAATTTGACAGGTGCCGTGTCTGTGGTAGAGGGGGATCAATTGGCAGGGCGTTCTGCTTCGACTATGTCTCAATTACTGCAAGGAGCAGTTCCTAACATGACTGTCTCTTTTTCTTCCGGTCGTGCAGGAGATGGAGGTTCGTTTAATATCAGAGGTGTGAATTCCATTAGTGGTTCTGCCAAACCGTTGGTCCTTATTGATGGAGTGGAGGGAGATGTGAATCGTGTCAATCCGAATGATGTCGCCTCTGTTTCGGTCTTAAAAGATGCGTCGTCTGCGGCAATTTATGGAGCACGTGCCGCCTATGGAGTTATTCTGGTAACTACAAAAACGGGAGAAAAAGGCAAAGTCACTCTTAATTATAACGGACGATATAGCTTTAGTGATGTAACTACGTCGACAGATTATGAAACCCGTGGATATTATGCGGCCGGTATTAGTGATATGTTTTTCTCTACCTGGCAAGGGACACCATTGCTCACATATACGGAAAAGGATTATCATGAGTTGTGGATCAGGAGAAATGATAAGACGGAACAACCCGAACGGCCCTGGGTAGTAACTGAAAACGGACAGTATAAATACTATGGGAATTTTGATTGGTATAATTATTTATATGACCATAAACGTCCGACGCATGAACATAATGTAAGCATTTCCGGTGGAAGTGAACATTTGAAGTTCAGGCTTTCCGGAGGATATTATAATCAGAAAGGAGTTCTTAAAATACAACCGGACAAGTATGAACGCTATAACTTCAAATCAAGGCTGGAAGCCAAAGTGACTCCATGGTTATCCGTCAGTAATAATACCTCTTATTTCAAATCGAATTACTCCTATCCGGGACTTGGTGGAGTGAATACAATATTTAAGAATGCAAGCTATCGTGCCTTGCCTATATTAGTGCCTGTACATCCTGATGGTACACTGGTGTATGAAACTAATATCATGAACTATACTTTGGCGGGTACCACTGTTGCATTATCTAATAAGAAACATAATAATAAAGATGAGATAGACGAGTTTATGACCACATTTGAAGTAGTTATAAATCCGGTAAAACATGTTGAAATCATAGGGAATTACACATATTCGAAATATGACAAGAAATGTACCAATAGAAGTGTAGACATGCAATACTCCAAGGTACCGGGTGTTACGATTACCATGCCCGAGAGTACAAGCGGAGGGAATAAACTGACTGTGTTGAATACAAAAAATCTGTATTATGCATATAATGCTTACGGAACTTATGGTAACTTGTTTGCCGGCTCTCATAATGTGAAACTGACAGGCGGTATCAACTATGAGACAAAATCTTATGAAGATCTGACTGTGAGCAAAGATGGACTGTTATCTGATGAATTGAATGACTTTAATCTGGCTAAGGGAGAAAATACAGTAGTCACCGGAGGAAAGAATAAATATGCTTTATTTGGTGTCTTTTATAGGGCAAACTATGATTATAAAGGAAGATACCTGTTTGAGGCGAGCGGAAGATACGATGGCAGTTCCCGGTTTAAAAAAGGCCATCGGTACGGCTTCTTCCCATCGTTCTCCGCCGGATGGCGCATTAGCGAAGAGCCTTTTTATGGAGCATTGAAAAATACAGTAGATAACCTAAAGTTACGACTGTCTTATGGAACTTTGGGCAATCAGCAAGTTGGTTATTATGATTATCTGCAGCAAATAGAAACAGGAAAAGTTCTTAATTATTCGTTTGGTGATAAAGAAAAAGCCTCGTATGCCTATGAAACCGCTCCTAATGCTTCCGACTTGACATGGGAAACCGTAGTTACTAAAAATATTGGTCTTGATATCGGTATCTTCAATAATAGATTGAATATTTCGGCAGATGCTTATATAAGGGATACAAAAGACATGCTAATGCCCGGCAAAGCATTACCGTCTGTCTATGGCGCAAAATCTCCTAATATGAATGCTGCTGACTTAAGGACCAAAGGTTGGGAATTGGTCGTTGCCTGGAATGACCGTTTTAATGTGATGGACAAACCTTTTAACTATGGTGTTTCGTTTGGAATCGGGGATAATGTCTCCAAGATTACGAAATATGATAACCCTAATAAAGAAATCAGCTCTCCTTATGTCGGTCAGAGACTGGGAGATATATGGGGGTATATGGTTGATGGCTATTTTGCGACAGATGAAGAGGCAGCTAATTATGGAGTAGACCAGAGTGTCGTAAACTATATCATCAATAATGCCGTTGTCGATAGAGGACTGCATGCTGGAGACATGAAATATCTCGATCTTGATGGCAATAATAAGATCGAACAAACTGTCAGTGCTAATGATATTAAGGACCAACGGATTATAGGTAATTCTCTTCCGCGCTATACGTACAGCATCAGACTTAATGCAGAATGGAATGGCATTGACTTTTCCGTGTTCTTTCAGGGAGTGGGGAAACAAGACTGGTACCCATCCAGTGATGCATTTGCCTTTTGGGGACCGTATAGTTCACCAGCACCAAGTTTCATTCCGAAGGATTTTCTGGCAGACGTATGGAGCGTAGACAATCCTGATGCTTATTTCCCCCGTCCCAGAGGATATATCGCATGGACTGATGGCCGTTCCTTGTCATCGGTTAATAACAGATACTTGCAAAGTCTTGCCTATTGCCGACTGAAAAACCTGACCGTAGGATATACGTTACCTGTTAAATGGTTATCAAAGATACATGTACAGAAAGCCCGTCTCTATTTCAGTGGTGAGAATCTGCTCACATTAGACAGGCTGGATACGGATTATATTGATCCGGAAGCGGCTGCTGCCGGAACAAATTGGAAAACAGGTAAGACTAATGCACTCTCTTATCCGTTCTCAAAGACCTATTCTTTTGGTATTGATATTACATTCTGATAATAACTAATATATCTATATATGAAAACCAAGTTTAGTATCATATTTATGTGGTTGTTTACCATTCTTTTTATATCGTGTGATAAACTGGACCTTTATCCTGAAGACAGTTTGTCTCCAACCACCTATTTCAAGAATGAAAACGAACTTCAACTGTATAGTAATCAGTTTTACTATAATATACTGCCTACTGCAGCAGATATTTATAAAGATAATGCAGATGTATTGATTGTTTCTCCGTTGGATGATGAGGTAACTGGGCAACGGATCATTCCATCGACGGGTGGAGGATGGAATTGGGAGGCATTGAGAAGTCTTAATTTCTTGTTAGAGAATTCTCATAATTGTGAAGATCAAGATGTACGTAATAAGTACGATGCAATCACCCGTTTTTTCAGGGCTTATTTTTACTTTAAGAAAGTACAGCGATTTGGAGATGTCCCCTGGTATGATAAAGTACTGGATTCATCTGATGCTGAACTGTTGTATAAACCCCGGGATTCCAGAGAGTTTGTGATGCAGAAAATCATTGAAGATTTGGATTTTGCTATTACTACTTTATCCAAAGAAAAAGAACTTTACAGAGTCAGTAAATGGGCTGCATTGGCACTGAAGTCAAGAGTTTGTTTGTTTGAAGGCACTTTCCGTAAGTATCATGGGATAGCAGACTACGAAAAATATTTGGATGCGTGCATTACTGCTTCCGATGACTTTATGAAGAATAGTGGATATAGCTTGTATAAAACAGGCAGTACTCCTTATCAGACTCTTTTTTCTTCCTTGAATGCCATTCAGCAGGAAATTGTTTTGGCTAGAGACTATAATGGGACACTGAATATCCGTCACGACGTGCAAGGTTTTGAAAATACAGCTTCGAAAGGCAGACCCGGATTATCGAAAAAGATTGTAAATATGTATTTGAATAAGAACGGTTCTCGTTTTACGGACATGCAAGGATATGCCACTAAGGTATTTTTTGATGAATGTCAGAACAGAGATCCTCGTTTGGCACAGACCATCCGTACTCCCGGATATATACGTCCGGGAGAAACGAAACAGTCGGGTCCTAATTTCTCTTCGGCAATGACTGGGTATCATTTAATTAAATATTCGGGTGCCACCAAATATGATGTAGGTGACACGTCTGAGAATGATTTTCCTATTTTCAGGACGGCGGAGGTTTTTTTGAATTATGTGGAAGCCAAAGCGGAAAGGGGAACGTTGGAACAGAATGATATTGACAGGACGATTAAATTAATAAGGGATAGGGTAGGAATGCCGAACCTGAATATGAGTGACGCTAATACGGACCCCGATCCTTATCTGCTGAATGTCTATCCTAATGTCTCTGAAACGAATAAAGGAGTCATACTGGAAATCCGTCGTGAAAGAGTCATAGAATTGTTAATGGAAGGCTTCCGTTATTATGATTTAATGCGTTGGAAAGCGGGGAGTTGTATGGATGATGAGTTTTTGGGAATGTATTTCCCCGGTCCGGGTAATTATGACCTGAATCATGACGGGACTATTGATGTCTGTCTGTATAAAGGAGCAAAGCCTGGTGGTGTCAATGCGCTTGAATATCTGGAGATTGGAGTTACGGTAGAACTGACAGAAGGAGAATCCGGGAATGTGATTTGCTATAAAGATGTTCCTCGCCAGTGGAATGAAGAACGGGACTATTTATACCCGATTCCAAGGCAGGACCGTATTTTGACAAATGGAGCTCTGACACAGAATCCGGGATGGAATGATAATTTAAACTTTTAATTTGATCGGTCATGAAAGAATATAGAATAATGATATTACTAGTTTCTACGCTTTTTATAATAGCTATCAGCTGCTCCAGCCAACTGGACAATGAAGATTTCAGCGATATGATAGGAAAGGGACAGAATTATACTCCTCCTCCTATCCCGGTTGAAGAACCGACATTGAAGGACAAAGATGGCTGGAAAATAGATTCTATTGACGGAAAGAGTTTTATATGGTACTCCTATAATAAAGGGGCTTTCAATGCCCAACAACAAGTAAATGTGCTTGAAATCGACCTGTCGAGTCCTGATTACGAATTGGAGTTTGTTTCGGCTCCTCAACTCGATTCTTTGTCAAGCGTTGCTCTGAAACATGATGCGGTAGCCGGAATTAATGGTACGTATGAACTTGAAGCCTCTTTCGTAAAAGTCAATGGCTCAATAATTTCACCGATCACTCTTCCCGAAGGGCATTTAAGATATTGGAAACATGAAGGGGCCATAGCTTATGACGGCTATAAGGTTGAAATTGGATATGGAACAAAGGAATCATATTCCTATAATTCAATGCCTAACATATTCTCGGGAGCACCAGTCTTGATAGATGATTATCAACCGGTAGGGGAAACATTTATTGGAGATATAACCGGAATCAACCTGAATTCCTTGGATGGAGAGGATTACCGAAGACATCAGGGAGTACGTCATCCCCGTACCGCTGTGGCTTTGACAGAACAGAATAAGCTTTTGTTGGTAACAGTGGACGGTCGTGCGGATTTGGCGGCAGGAATGACTGCCAAAGAGCTTACCTCCTTTATAAACCAGTATTTTAAACCACAGCATGCCTTGAACGTAGACGGGGGAGGGTCTACAACGATGTATATACGCGACAGTAATCTTTCAGTCACAGATGTAGTCAACTATCCGTGTGATAATAAAAAGTTCGATCATTACGGACAACGCAGTGTCAGGACTTTCATCTTGGTAAAGAAGCATAGCAACGGGCAGTTGTTTGACTCTGGTGACGGTTCGGAGGATAATCCTTATATTATAAAAACGGCGAGACATATGCAGGATATGCCTTATGACAGATTCGTCCATTTTGACGGAAACGGGCATGTTATAAAAGGCTTGAAATCGCAAGGTAACTATGCCAGCTTGTTCGGGGTGTTATGTGGAGTCTGCAAGAATTTGGGAATTGTGGATGCAGATATTGTGGCACAAAATGGAGGCGGAATATTAGCCGGTTATGTAGGGATAAAAATCCCGACTTCGGACGTATTTACCGGAAGTGTAGAAAATTGTTATACGAGCGGAAAGGTATCGGGATTTGATATAATTGGCGGTATTTCTGGTAATATCGGTAAACCGAGCGGCTCTGTGTATTCATCCATTAAGAATTGTTATTCTACTGCTACGGTTACAGCGAAGAATGAAACAGGAAATTCACGTGCCGGGGGGATAGTAGGTATTGTCTGGGCTGGTGGTATATTGGAGAATTGCTATGCGGCAGGTGAAGTTATTTCAATGAATTCCGGAGCAGCAGGTATCGGAGCTTATTTTGATACTGCACCTAAAAGATGCGTTGCTTTGAATAAATTAGTGGAAAATAAGAAAAATGGTGTAAATTTGGGGCGTATTGCCGCCTTCATGGGAGCAGCTAATATGACGGTTGTTGATTGTTGGGCAACAGACGATATGAAGATTTTGAATGCCGGAGTACCTAAAACCGAATTTTCCGGTGAATTAGTCGGTGTGAAGCAACCTCACGATGGGGAAACTAAGTCGAAGGAGTTCTTATCGAATATGCAGAACTACCTTGATGCAGGATGGGGAAACTCATGGTATTACAAGGTAAATGCGAAAGGATATCCTATTCTGTTATGGCAATATAATCGGGAAGATTATAATACGGACATTACTGGTCATTAAGACTAATATATATTATACTTAACACATTTATTCGTTAGTTTATGAAGAAAAACTTGTTAATCGTCGTTATCCTGGCTGTATGCTCCATTGAAATGGTAAAAGGGCAGACAGTAGCGGATTCATTGGCAATTGTATCTGCTTGTTGGAAGATAGAAAATTTTCAAAAAGGAATTGTATATAAGTATGCTTCTATCCCTCAATTATATCAAGGTCCCCAATCTATCAGCCTGATAGAAATTGATCCTGTTGCAGGTTTGAAAGTCGGTGTTGCCGTTTCGGATAAAATGAAAGAAACAAGTAAGATTGCTTCTGAATATAACGCCATTGCAGCCATTAATGGCTCCTATTTTGACATGAAACGGGGAAACTCGGTCTGCTTCCTGAAGGCGGATCGCCAGATTATTGATACAACGATGCAGAGTGAGTTTAAACTGCGTGTTACAGGAGCTATTAATGTGCGCAAAGGGAAGATAAAGTTAATCCCTTGGAGCAAACAGATAGAAAAGGAATATGAAGGGGAAACAGGTATGGTACTTGCTTCCGGTCCGCTGATGCTGAAAGACGGACAGATTTGCGATTGGAATTCATGTGGTGCGAATTTTATCCGAACCAAGCATCCTCGTAGTGCTGTTGCCACCACTAAGGAGGGGAAAATATTGTTGATAACCGTAGACGGACGTTTCCCGGAGCAAGCCGAAGGAGTGAATATTCCGGAACTGGCACATTTGATTCGTATTTTAGGAGGTGAGGATGCGTTAAATTTGGATGGAGGCGGGTCTACTACCCTTTGGCTGTCCGGTGCATCGGATGATGGAGTCGTTAATTATCCTTGTGATAATGGGCGGTTTGACCATGCTGGGGAGCGTAAGGTGCCTAATATTCTTTATATTCATTAATACTACTCTTTAATGAGAGCATTTATTTAGCTCAATAACGGATGGGAGAGTGCTTCATCCAACTGTTTTACAGTTATGAGCATAATCGTGATATATTCTTTCCTCCATAAAGTTGAAAAAACATAGAAGTATCTGCCACCTGCAACAAAACGCGTATAATATATTAGTTTACAACTAGTTGTAGCGTTGCAGATACCTGTTGCAGATGCGTTGCAGATAGAGTATCTGCCACACTGTATAATCTATACATAAACCTATTTCCTATGAGTACGGAAGTTTATTAAATGCATTAAACTCCAGTTTCCAGGCGGGGAACTGGAGTTTCCGGTATTAGAAATTGTAGTTTCCACGGTAGGAAACGAGCGTTTCCAAGGCAGGAAACGACAGTTCCTATGTATGGAAACTGCCGTTTCTCCGTATGGATACCAAAACTATCTTATAGCTTTACATATAGAAACCAAGCGGTTTTCTTTGGTTATATAACGCGTTGCAGATACTTTATCTGCAACGTATCTGCCGCAGGTATCTGCAACGCTACAACTATTTGTCAGCTAGCGTATTACGCGCTTTTTGTTGCAGGTGGCAGATACTTCTATGTTTTTTCAACTTTATAGTAGGCAAATGTGGTTCAAGCCAGTTAGTCTTTTATCTTGCGTAACTTCGCCTTTTTGATAAAGAACTTGGCTAATTCTCTTCCTGCTTTGGCATACGTTTCCTGAACGCGATACCCGGAAGTGAAATCAGTACCCCAAAAGTTGTTGGCAGAAGCATTACGGATTCTGATAGAGGCTACTTGCTCACCCGTTTCAATCTTCTTCACTTTGCAGCTTAGGTCGACAGATGCATTCTGACGCATGACACCCACATTCCAGCCCGGCTCGGTGAAGTCTGTATTGATTTCGATTCGATATTGAGCGCCTTCCGTACCTGCTGTGATACCAACTTCGCTCATATATTTATCGAAAAGTTCCAAGAACTTTGGCTCAAATCGTTCTTTACGGTCGCCATACCAGGCAGCTTTCCATTGATCTCCTTTGCCTTCTTCTTTTGCATTATATTCGGAGCTCTTTTTATCTACATATTCGCTTTCTGTCAGTTTTCCTACCAGCATTTCATCATAAGAGAAAGTGAATTGTATCACTTGTTGGTCCTTGATGAAGTCGATAGTTCCTGAAGTCATAACAATGCTTTGCGCAAATGAAAATGCAGTAATGCAGCTCAATAGTAGAAGTGTTGTGATAGTCTTTTTCATGGTTCGAATTTGATTTATTGTTTGTTTGTTGTTAAAAGGTACAGACAAACAGTAGATTTAGAATTCAAAACCGAACCTGACTCCTACTCCGTGTAACTCCCATGTATCATCCCAGCTGTCATGATAATAATGACCTCCATAACTGTAACTATAATCAGTTGTGGTGTCATAATCTTGGAAGTTGTACATCAAAGCTAAATTCAAGGCCTTTTTCCCTTTTAAAGAAAAACGTACTCCTACTCCTATCGAAGCATACGCTCCTTCTATGTCTCCTACAGCATATCCGGTTTTTACATCTGCAAAAGGCGTCACTCTTTTGTTGATGAAGTTAGCCCTGAAGTTAGCATAGATTGGTGCAGCAACAAGATCAGCATCCGTATAGTAGTTGAGAGCAACACCACCACCAACGAAGAAATAATTATTGAATTGATAACCGTGTGAGGTTGATAATTCAATTTTGGAGGCATTGTAGTCGCTGACATCACCGATGTATGCAAAGTCCACGAAACCTTTATAGCCTTTTAATGTATTTCTTGCAGCTTTGCGGTTGTTGGCCTCTTTGCGGTAATCTCTTGTATACCGTTCTTCTTTAGTGATTTTCTCCACATCACTCATCTGACAGATGATGAGGCTGCCATCACTTGTTTTAATTTTTAAGGAAACATTGGGCACTTGCTCAATGATAACTCCTTTGATAATGCTGCCATTCTTTAAATACACTACTTCTGTGTAATTTTGTGCTGCGACATAAGTACTGATACTTAACAGTAAAGTCAGCAATAATAGTAGTTTTCTCATGTTTATATATATTATTGGTTTATAATTTCTTGAGTGCGCTATAAACAGATCCTGCCCAGTAGTTGCGCAATCCGAAACCACGTGCTTTTCCATCTGTTATCCATTCTTCAATGATCTCCTTTGTTTCAGTATTGAAGAATACGACTTCATACGTACCTCTGTTGTTTGATTTGTCCAGGAACTGTGCGATAAATACCATACCTACGCCCGGCGTTTTCTGAATAGGTAATGCTTCGATAGCCGCTTTGATTTGTTCTTTACTAAGGCTATATT
>OLIV01001054.1_pt1 | contig 14538 bp, 18 predicted proteins | sample 1601411 | NCBI WGS metagenome assembly OLIV01 (sample SAMN03922450, study PRJEB24848) | human gut metagenome | isolation source: stool sample | host: Homo sapiens | place: Germany | collected 2009-11 | reverse complement strand
AGATCTACACGTAAGGAGTCGTCGGCAGCGTCAGATGTGTATAAGAGACAGTACTTGCCGTTTTCATACAATTTCAAAAACCATATAATGGCAGTGAACAGGACGATTGGAGATTCCACAAAGAAGTCTCCCTGCTTCTGCACCCAGCTTTTATTGAGATTAAGCATGATTGTGTAACTCGATTCGTAAGCATCGGAAATATCCGTCATCAGTTCCGGTGCCAACGGGTTACAACGGTGGCTTTTTCTTGGATTATCGAAATTTATTACATAAAATTTAGGCGGAACCTTGTAACGGTGCCGATACTTGATCAGATGGTTATAGGCGATAATGGATAAATCATCAAACTTGAAGTCATATATGTAAAGTGCATAGGCTTTCTCGATAGTCTGTTTAATGAACTGATTGACAATCGCATAGGATTTCCCGCTACCGGGAGTTCCAAGTATCATTGTCGCACGAAAAATATTTACTAAGTTAATGAACCCATTATACATTTTTCCCTTAAACCAGAATTTCGTGCGCAGGTTAACGGAATATTCATTTTCCATTAATTTTGTCTCTTGCAAAAAAGACTCGTTTTCCGTATTGAAAACGTCTTCAAGCAGATTGTTTTTGAGCAAACGACTTATCCATAAACCGGACGCCAGCAGACAGAAGAAACCTCCGGTCAGTGTCGTGGTATAAAGTACGGCACAGACACCGGATGAAGCATTGACGGACAGCAGCCACCAGTTGAAGAAAAACAACAGGGTGCCTGATATGGCCGCAATGATAATCCGCCTTCATGTGATTTCATGTTTCTTCACTCCTTTGTTGCCCATGCAGGACAGACCGAGGAAAAGGACACAAAACAGCTTTGTGTAAAGCAAGGATGAAAACAGTCCGGTGGTACGTTGGAAATTGGATAGTATCTTATTTACTATATCGAGTGTTCAGCCCATCTCGTAAAGCCAGCCGTAACAAAACCAATAAATGTGTATCGCCAAAAATAAAAAACTGATGGCCCGCATAAAGTCCGTGACTTTGGCAAGACCTCTTAAATCATCTTCATTCTGCATCATTGTAACTATTAAAATTAAACTTCTTGTTCTATACCTTATTATATTATAGCGCGCCTGCGATTCTTCTTTTTCTTGCGCCCATAGCGGAAGGCCGGATCAATGTACTCGTGCGTATGGTCGTCTTCCATAAGCACGGAGAAAATGTCAACGGCACCGAGTGCAGATGTATCAATCAAGCTGCCGGAAGATTCACTCTGATGATGACTTTGATTTTCCGGCTGCCGGTATTCTGCCCCTTCCTGCTTTTCTTCCGCTTTAGTGTCCCTTTCCTGCCGGGACGCTTCCTGCTCCGGCACCGGTATCAACCTTTTCCGGTCTGCATCCGGGTTGTTGAACAGTTCGTTGAACACATTGGCCGTAAAGGGCTTGCCCAGACGTGAACCGTTAAATACCGTCCGGCCCGCATGGTCTATAAAGGTAATGCCGTAAAGACGTCCATCGGGATTGATACGGTAAATGACTTCTATATCCGCCTCTTTCAGCCTGCGTGCAAAGTCCTCCTTCGTGCTTATTCCCTGCATGGCTTTGACGACTTCCTTGCGTGTCCTTTTGGCGAGATTGTCTCTCTTTACTTTTTCAATGGATGCGGCAAACTTCTTTTGCAATGCTTCATAACCGAATACTTTGCCAAACTTACTGGACTTGAAAGGTGTCCCCGCCTGCTGCCCGTCATCGTCCAAAACTCCGTACATGATGCCGTGGTATTCCTTTCCGTCCACGCTTCCCCTGACCTCGTAAGCGGTTACGTTGTACAGATTCAGCAGGGTGTTGTATTCGGCAAGCGAATGGAAATTGTAACATTCCAGCAAGGTGTGGGCGGTATGCTTTACCTGCATTTTCACATCACCTTTCGGATAGTCCACCTTTTGCAGACTTACCAGTTCCCGCTCGCCATGTTCTCCGAGTGTGGGATGAAGCCCGTACTTCACTTCCATTTCACGACAGATGTTCTGTGCCCGGATAGCTTCCCGGTTATGGTCTATCTTTTCACCCTGCTCGTTGATGCGTACCGATACGATGTGCATGTGCTTGCGGTTTATGTCTTCGTGCAGCCAGACAATATAAGGCTGGTTCCCGTACCCGAACTTTTCCATGAACTCCTGCGCTAATACGGTCATCTGTTCCTCCGAGAGAATGTCTTTCGGGGAAGGATTCAATGAGATGTGGATAATCGGCTTACTTACGTGCGAATTGAGTGCAACGTAAGGCTCGAAAGCCTGTACACAGTTTTCTATCGGAACATTGCCTGAAGTGTCCGCTGCAATTCTGGGGTGTCACAATACCTTTGCCGTACCGTCGTCCACCTTTATTTTATTATAGGCTATCACTCCGTAAAATGAACTGCCTGATGTAACATTCGGCACCATGACATTATTCCTTTTTAGTAAGATACTCCTTTTCGTACCGCTTCGTAAGTTCGATAACCTGCTTGCATACTTCTTCCAGTTTACGGGTTTCTTCGGCAAGTTTGTAGAGAAACGCAAGTGATTTCTTCTCTCCGTAAATGGTATGGATGGTCTTTACGCATTGGTTGTAGTTGTTTCCAATTCTTCGGAACTGCTGATAGAAAGCGGTTAATTGGGCGTAATACTCCTGCGCTTCCTTGTCAATCTTTACGACCTTGAAGTCTCAACCGAAGATACGGGCGAAGATAAATTCGGCCTTGTTCTTCATGCCGGACTGCTCGAACATGGAGATAAACTTTTCGTTCTCTCCGTCGTTGAGACAAAGATAATAGCGGTGCGTGCGCGGGTCCGCCAGCACCTTACGCCCTGCGGCGTTACGGATTCTTGTTTCATCTTTCATAACATGAAAATTTTAAAAGGTTCGACTTGGGAGAACCTTTGCCCCCGAAACACCTTTCGGGCGAGACTTTCAGCGGGTGGAAATATTTTCAACCGCTGAAAGTACACCTCGCTATATGCTGACGCATATTAAAATCCGGCTGGGCCGGATTAAAGGTCTAAAGGGTTTGTTTTACGTTCTCTTTTCGAGAACGGGCTGCGCTCTCCCGGCGACAAAGGTAGATAGTTTTTTCTGTCCGTGCATCATGGCGTATCACGCCAACACTCGCCAATGAATGACTTTGGAACCGGGGATACTTCATGACTGCTCTTTTTGAGGTTTATTTGTAGCCGGATAGTTATTTAGCCACTTATCCGGATAGATAAAAAGATGGTTATCAAGATAACTATGCGGACGGTTTTCTATCCGAATAGCTTTTTGTCTGGATAGTCATTTGATTAAATAAGTTTTCAGATAAGCGTTCATAAAGTTATCTATCCGCTTATATGTCTATAGATATATAAAGATGTATAGACAAGCAAGTGGATATTCGGATAAATGGAGAAGTAAATAGACTATTAGCTAAATACTTAGATAAACAACCGGATAGCTATGTGGCTACATGGCTGAATAGATAAATAGCTATATAATTGGATAGCTATGTAAGTATGTAGCTAAATAGACAAATAGCTTCATAGCTAAGTAGCTATATAGCTATAAAGCTAAACTGATAATGAAATGAATGAACGGATAAGTGGATAGGCGTCTATCCGCTAAACTATCAATAAATCAAATTATTCACTTAAATTAGGTAACAATGGAAAAGAGAAAGAAAACATTATTCGTTTCGTTCGCTACCCAGAAAGGGGGCGTGGGTAAATCAACATTCACCATTTATGCGGCATCGTGACTGCATTATGTGAAAGGACTGAATGTAGCTGTGGTGGATTGTGACTATCCGCAGCACTCAATCATCAAACAGAAAAAACGAGATATGGAAGTGGTAAAGACTGTTCCCGTTTATCAGAGTCTGCTTGTTGAACAGTCGGAACGGCTGGATAAGAGGGCTTATCCGGTTATCGGCAGTAACCCGGCAGACTGCATGGCGGACTGAAGGACATTTGAAGACAAAACGGATACGCATTATGACGTGGTGCTGTTTGACCTGCCCGGAACTATGGGTAGCGACGGGGTTATCGCCGCAATCAGTGCGCTCGATTATCTGTTCGTACCGATAAAGGCAGACCGTCTCGTGCTGGAAAGTACGCTGAACTTTGCTACTACCATTAATGACCGCCTGATAAAGACCGGCTTGTCTTCTCTGAAAAGGCTGTGTCTGTTCTGGAACATGGTGGATCGAAGAGAACGCACTACATTGTATAACATCTACCAGCAGGGGTTCTCCCTGTTAGGGCTGGACTGCCTCCAAACACGTATTCCCGTGCGCAGTAACTTCACTAAAGACTTGTCTTCTACGGGCGGCCCCGTTTACCGGAGTACGCTGTTCGCTCCCGATGCGGCCTTCACCAGAGAGTGCGGCTTTGATATGTTCATGGATGAAATCATGGGAATACTTAAAAACGAATAGTCATGGCAAAGAAAACAGGCGGACAGAATCCGGTGGACGAAGCGTATCTGCGCAGTCTGATGGCAGGGGGGCTTTCGGAGCCTCCTTCATCTCCGGCCCCTTCCATTACCGGAGAGAGTGGCGGAAATAGAGCAACAGCTTTATCTGATGAAAAAGGAAAAGCGGATAACAATGTGAATGGAACAGTAAGGGATATTTCCGGTGCGGATGATACCGACTGTTCGGAATTGGTTACGGATAAACCGTCACCGAAAACGATTCGCACCGCATTGGCCGACTTTATCCGTAAGTTCCTCACACCTTATAAATGCGAAGGCAGACAGGGGGTATATATAGACAAGGAACTGCACCAGAAAATATCCGTTATTGTAGGGATTGCCGGTAAACGGCAGTTGACGGTAGGCAACTATATAGATAATGTATTGAAAGAGCATTTCGAAAAACATGCGGATGAGGTGAAGACTTATCTCCAAAAGAGTTATAACAAAATATTTTAGGTTATGGATATACAATCAGGTTACTATGAAGCCGGAATAGTTCTGTTCTGGTTGCTGTTCGCTTATCTGTTCATGGACAAGTTCCTGTTCAGGGGCGGACTCGGCGAGATATGTTTCGGGAAGATGCGCCGCCGGATGGCAAAAGGTCTGCGGAGCATTGCCGGATGGTTCGATCCGACAAAAGAAGAACCGAAGCAAGGACGCAGGCGTACGAAAGGAAAAACGGAAAAGAAAGAAGTTCCGGCAGTGGCAGTGCCGGAAGCTGAAGAAAGGAATCGCCCAACTGTAAAAGTGGAAATGAAGGGCAAAGAAAAGGATGAAGTTAAGGAAAAGGCAAAAGGCAAGAACATGGAAAATCCGCCCCAAAAACGGCCTGAAACGGACAGCCTTGTCGTTACAAAAAGCTATGGTACACGCCAACAGCCGCCAATAAACGCCACCGGTTCCGGGACTATTGCAGGTAAGGAAAATGCCTCTACTTTTGCTGACAGAAACGAGGAAACAGTGCCGCAGAAGGCTGTACAAGTGCCGCCTGAGCGCATCCCGGATTTGTTCCGGGACAAGCGTGTGGAAGAGTGGCGGGCTTCTGAGGCCGGCAGTTCCGGCAGGCTTGAGGATGATAAGGGACAGACTGAAAACGGTGACGACGTGGATACGGACGAACTGAACGAGGAACTGGAAGATTTGAACTGTGCCCGTGAAGATTATCCGGGCGGTGCAGCCGGTATCGGGCCGGAAGAGATTGACCTGATTATCGACCTCTGCAATGGCAAGGATATTCCGACAGACAAACGGTTGTCCCTTTTAAGGGCGATCCACCATATCAAGGATACGCAGATTGAACGCTCGATACTGGAAAGTATCAATGGCAGCGACAGCCGTATCAGCAAATTTCTGGATGAAGCCGAACATTTGAATGAGGCTGCTCCGGACAGTGACTAACCAATAAAAAAAGGAGGTAACAATGGCAAGAAGTTATTTTGATACGGGTTGATAACCCGTATCACTGTAAGGAGAGAGATTCGGTAGAAAACCAACAACAAAACGTATCATCCATGTTTATGACGTATTTCGATTCAAGTTGACAAACGGCGGTTTCCCCCTTATGACGGGAAACCTATTAACTCCCAGAGAGACAATCATTCCATTAACTTATCCATAAAACGACAGCGGAAATGACAAAAGGCTATTATGATTCGGGATGACAGGCCGTTCATCGCATTCACCCGGTAAGATAACAAGAACTATTCACCATTAAATTTTATCCGTATGAATATAGGACTGGTAGATGTGGACGGACATAACTTCCCCAATTTTGCGCTGATGCGCCTTTCGGCTTACAACAAGGCAAAAGGTTGTCAAGTAGAATGAGCGGAACCGGCGAGGCGTTATGACAAGGTGCTGGCAAGCAAGGTGTTCACCTTCACTCCCGACTATGATTACCGGCTACTGGATGCAAGGGAAGTGATAAAGGGCGGAACCGGGTATAATATTCCGGGCAGACTTCCCGAAGTTGTGGAAAACAGCCGGATGATGGACTATTCCATTTACCCCGAATACCCTTTTTCGCTCCAGTTCTTTTCAAGAGGCTGCATCCGCAAATGTCCTTTCTGCCTCGTCCGTGAGAAGGAAGGATACATTCAGGCCGTAGAGCCGGTGGAACTGAACCCGAAAGGGAAATGGATTGAGGTGCTGGACAATAATTTTTTTGCCAACCCGCAGTGAAGGTCGGCGGTGGATTATCTGATGAAAAAGGGGCAACCCGTGAAACTGCACGGTGTGGACGTGAGGATTATGGACGAGGAACAGGCCTGGCATCTGAACAGGCTGAAGATGAAGCAGAACATCCATATTGCGTGGGACTTGCCGCAGCTTGATTTGACGGAACGCCTGAAAGAGATGGTAAAATACGTGAAACCCTACAAGATAACCTGCTACGTACTGATAGGATTCAATTCGACTGTTGAGCAGGACTTGTTCCGGTTGAACGTACTTAGGGAATTGGGAATCACTCCCTTTGTAATTCCTTTCCGGGATTATGGAAATGAACGGACACCTACCCGTTACGAGCGTGACCTTGCCCGATGGGCGAACCGGATGTGGCTGTTCAAATCCTCTTCCTTTGAAGACTATACACCCCGCAAGGGATTCAAATGTGGGGAATATCTGAAATAAACCGATAAAGAAAGTAAAGACAATGAGAAACGGCTATTACGATTCGGGATGATTCGCATTCCGCTTTCAAGAGAGAATTAACAAGAATGTTTCACCACCAAATCATGTAACAATGCAAATGGCATATTATGACTCCGGCTGATTTCCGGCCGGAACTTACCCCCTGAATCAATAAACCAAAGCGGCTGCGGGTTGCCTATGGGGATAGTGAAAGGGGGCAGTCCGTGGCTTTTTAATCACCTAAAAAATCACGGAGATAAATGAAAAAGAAAAGATTGATTATGATGCTTGCCGCCGTTGCGGCAGCAAGTGCGGCAATGGCGCAAGGAAACGGACAAGCCGGTATTACCGAAGCGACACAACTCGTGACCGGATATTTTGATCCCGGCACAAAACTGATTTATGCAATCGGTGCTGTAATCGGCCTCGTCGGTGGAATCAAGGTATATCAGAAGTTCAGTTCGGGCGACCCCGACACGAGTAAAACTGCCAGTTCGTGGTTCGGAGCTTGTATCTTTCTGATAGTCGCCGCCACCATTCTGAGGTCGTTCTTCCTCTAAAAACATAAAAAAGACAATAACTTATGGCTGATTTTGAAATAAATAAAGGGGTGGGTCGTGAAGTTGAGTTCAAGGGACTCCGGGCACAATACCTGTTTATTTTCGCTGCCGGCCTGCTTGCCGTATTCGTGATGTTCGTCATCATGTATATGGCGGGCGTCGGACAGTGAATCTGCATCGGTTTCGGAGTATCGGCGGCTACGATACTGGTATGGCTGACCTTTACGCTGAACCGCAAATACGGCAGCCACGGGCTGATGAAGCTGTTCGCAGCCCGGCAGCATCCCCGGAGAATCCTCTCACGAAAACGTATCACACGTCTGATCAACAAACAACAATCGTAAATTATGAGAAGTATATTAAAAGCATCCACACTGGAAAGCAAGTTTCCCATCATGGCGGTGGAACACGGTTGCATCGTCAGCAAGGACGCCGACATCACGGTCGCTTTCCGGGTCACACTGCCGGAAGTGTTTTCGGTATCATCCGCAGAATATGAGGCGATGCACGCCACATGAGCGAAGGCAATCAAGGTGTTGCCGAACTATTCAATCCTGCACAAACAGGATATTTTCATCACCGAGAAATACGAGCCGGACAGCCGGAAGGATGACCTCAGCTTCCTCTCCCGCAGTTTTGAACGCCATTTCAACGAGCGTCCCTACCTGCACCACACCTGTTACCTGTTCCTCACCAAGACCACCAGGGAACGCTCCCGGCAGCAAAGCAACTGGAACACGCTCTGCCGTGGTTTTCTGGTGCCGAAGGAAATCAGGGACAAGGAAACGGTGGAACGCTTCATGGAAGCGGTGGGACAGTTTGAAAGTATCGTTAATGACAGCGGCCTTGTCAGGCTGGAACGGCTCACCACGGAAGAGATTACGGGAACGGAAAACGAACCGGGCATTATCGAGAGATACCTCACGCTCTCGGCTGACGGAACTACCATGTTGCAGGATATGCAACTGAACCCTGACGAGATGCGTATCGGTGACAAGCGGCTTTGCCTGCATACGCTCTCCGACCTCGACGACCTGCCGGGAAAGGTAAGGACGGACGGTCGGTACGAACGCCTCTCGACAGATCGCTCGGACTGCCGTCTTAGCTATGCCGCCCCTGTGGGCGTGATGCTGTCCTGCGACCATATCTACAACCAGTGGATATTTATAGACGACAGTAACGAAAACCTTTCCCGTTTCGAGAAGATGGCGAAGAACATGCAGTCGCTTTCCCGGTACAGCCGCAGCAACCAGATCAACAAGGAGTGGCTGGACGAATATCTGAATGAGGCGCACAGCAACGGACTGCAATCCGTGCGCTGCCATTGCAACATCGTCGCATGGGCGGAAAACGGGGACGAACTCCGCAGGGTGAAGAATGACGTGGGAAGCGCACTGGCATTGATGGAATGTACTCCGCACCATAACACGACCGACCTTCCGGCTCTCTATTGGGCAGGCATACCGGGAAATGAAGCGGACTTTCCGGCCGAAGAGACGTTCTACACGTTTACCGGGCAGGCGCTCTGTTTCTTCACGGCTGAAACCTGTTACCGGAACTCGCTCTCTCCCTTCGGCATCCGCATGGTGGACAGGCTGACGGGAAAGCCCGTCTTCCTCGACATATCGGATTTACCCATGAAAAAAGGGGTGGTGACCAACAGAAACAAGTTCATACTCGGCCCCAGCGGCAGCGGGAAGAGTTTCTTTACCAACCATCTTGTGAGACAGTACTGGGAACAAGGGACGCATATCCTGCTGGTGGACACCGGAAATTCATATAAGGGACTCTGTGACCTGATACATCAGAAGACCGGAGGGGATGACGGGATTTATTTTACATACAAAGAAAATGATCCGATTTCTTTCAATCCGTTTTTCACGGAGGATTACCAGTATGACATCGAAAAGCGGGACAGCATCAAGACACTGATACTCACCCTTTGGAAAAGGGAGGACGAACCGCCCCGACGTTCGGAAGAGGTGGCGCTCTCGAATGCAGTCAGCCTGTATATCGAAAAGATAAAGAAGAACCGGAAGATAAAGCCGAACTTCAACTCGTTCTATGACTTTGTAAGGAAGGACTACCGCAAAGTGCTGGCGGACAAGAACGTGCGGGAGAAGGACTTTGATGTGGACGGTTTTCTGAACGTGCTGGAACCTTATTATAAGAACGGTGAATACGGGTATCTGCTGAACTCGGACAAGGAACTGGATTTACTGAACAAACGGTTTATTGTATTTGAGTTGGATGTTGTGAAGGATAATCCAATCCTCTTTCCGGTTGTCACCATCATTATCATGGAGACGTTTATAAATAAAATGAGACGTTTGCAAGGTATCCGCAAGATGATACTGATTGAGGAAGCTTGGAAGGCAATCGCCAAGGAAGGTATGGCAAACTACATCCGTTATCTTTTTAAAACAGTCAGAAAGTTTTACGGAGAGGCGGTTGTAGTGACGCAGGAAGTGGATGATATTATCTCTTCCCCCGTTGTGAAAGAGACGATTATCAACAACAGTGACTGCAAAATACTGCTCGACCAGCGGAAGTATCAAAACAAGTTCGACCAAATACAGAACCTGCTCGGCCTGACGGACAAGGAACGCAGCCAGATACTTTCCATCAATCTTGCCAATGCAGCGAACCGCCTTTATAAAGAGGTCTGGATAGGGCTTGGCGGTACGCAAAGTGCGGTATATGCAACAGAAGTTTCGGCTGAAGAGTACCTTTGCTACACCACCGAAGAGACTGAGAAACTGGAACTTACCCGCCTTACGGAAAAGCTGGGCGGAAACATCGAACTGGCTATCAAACAACTTGCCGAAAGCAAACGGCAGGAAAACAAGTAACCATATTAATCTATAGAAGACAATGAGTAAGAAAGATTTATTAAGCCAATGCAGGGAAGCACTCGGAGATGCGACCCTGACCAATCTGGATTTGCTGAACCTGATCGGGGAAATGAAGAAGGAACTGGAAAATGACCGCATCTGCGGTCACTGAATGAACAAGGAAGGCGGCTCCACGCTGACAATCCGTAAATCCAACCATGTGACGGACGGATTCAAGGGATACAAGGCCACGCTGTTCGCCGGAGAAATGAGTTATACCGAAATCAATATCCCGCTCCGGAAAGGTGACGACCTTTTCCTGCACGGGAACAAGGATGCCGGATGTATCGGGTATTTCAGCGGAAGCGAGGTGTTGCTGTTCGGCTGTTACGGGCTGTTTGCCCGTGATGACGACAGTCGGTATTTACTTACTAAAGAAAGGAGATAGACGCATGAAAAAGAGAATGATAATTTTATTCATGGTACTGCTGTCCCTTTCGGTGACAGTCAAGGCACAATGGGCAGTGATAGACCCTACGAACCTTGCTCAAGGCATTGTAAACTCGGCCAATGAAATTGTACAGACTTCCACAACGGCACAGAACATGTGAAGTAACTTTCAGGAGACTGTAAAGATTTACCAGCAGGGAAAGGCCTACTACGACGCTTTGAAATCCGTACACGACCTCGTAAAAGGGGCACGCAAGGTACAACAGACTATCCTGCTCGTAGGTGACATCAGCGATATTTACGTGACCAATTTCAATACGATGATGGGCGACCCGAACTTCACCGTGGAAGAACTCTCGGCCATTGCTTTCGGGTATAACCGGTTGCTTGAAGAAAGCAGCAACCTGCTGCTGGACTTGAAGGAAGTGACTACGGCTACCGGACTCTCGATGACCGACAAGGAACGACTGGACATCATCAACCGGATATACGGCGAAGTGCTGGAATACAAGAACCTGACATGGTACTATACCCGAAAGAACATCGGCATATCGTACCTGCGCAGCAAGAAGAAGGGGGATTCCCAGCGGGTGCTTGCCCTGTACGGGACACACGACCAGCGTTACTGGTAATCATTCATCCTAAAAAAACAGATAAACTATGATATTACTATCAATAGATTGGACGAACCTGCATGAGTTGCTGCGTTCGCTTTACGATGAAATGATGCCGCTGTGCGAGGATATGGCCAGTGTGGCAAAGGGAGTGGCCGGTATCGGTGCCCTGTTCTATGTGGCCTACCGAGTGTGGCAGTCCCTTTCAAGGGCGGAAGAGATTGACGTGTTCCCGCTTTTCAGGCCGTTCGTGCTGGGACTTTGCATCATGTTCTTCCCCACTATGGTATTGGGGACAATCAACGGGATTCTTTCCCCCGTATGCAGTGCCACTTCCTCACTGGTGGAACAGCAGACTTTCGACATGAAGAAGTATCAGGAAGAGAAGGACGAACTGGAACGGGAAGCGATGCTGCGTGACCCGGCAAAGGCTTTCCTTGTGAGTGATGAGGAATTTGACAAGAAAATAGACGAGCTTGGCTGGTCGCTGGGGGACATGGACACGATGATAAACATGTACGGGCAGAAGGCGGTGTATGACATGGGGGAAAAGGTGAGGCAATGGTTCCGGGAACTGCTGGAACTCTTCTTTCAGGCAGCCTCGCTGCTGATAGACACGCTGAGGACTTTCTTCCTGATTGTCCTGTCCATACTGGGGCCTATCTCTTTTGCGCTGGCCGTCTATGACGGATTCCAGAGTACGCTCACCACATGGTTGTCACGCTATATCTGTATTTACTTATGGCTGCCCGTGGGCGACCTGTTCGGCGCTATCCTTTCACGCATACAGGTTCTGATGTTGCAGCAGGATATCAAACAGATGCAGGACCCGACGTTCATACCGGACGCATCCAACAGTGTGTATTGTATATTCATGATTATAGGTATCATCGGTTATTTCTGCGTTCCCACGGTGTCCTCATGGATTATTCAGGCAGGCGGTGCGGGAGCTTACGGGCAGAAGGTGGGCGGTGCCGGGAAAATGGCCGGAAACGGTGCGGCGGCAGTCGGTGGGGCAGTCGGTGGATCGGTAGCCGGACGCATCAAGAAAATGTTCTAAACGTATCACTTAAAAAAACAGAAAGAAGACATGGAGTTCAAATCATTAAAAAACATCGAGACATCGTTCCGGCAGCTACGGCTGTTCGGAATGGTATTCCTGGGAGTATGCGTACTGGTAACGGTCTTTGCCACCTGAAAGGCATACGAGTTTGCCGAGGCGCAACGGCAGAAAATCTATGTACTGGACAGCGGAAAATCGCTGATGCTGGCACTTTCGCAGGATGTGCAGCAGAACCGCCCCGTGGAAGCGAGGGAACATATCAGACGTTTCCACGAACTGTTTTTCACCCTGTCACCGGACAAGAGCGCCATTGAAAGCAACATCCAGCGTGCCCTTTACCTTTCGGATGAAAGTGCCATCGGTTACTACCGGAACTTGCAGGAGAAAGGCTACTTCAACCGGATGATCGCGGGAAACATCTCGCAGACGCTGACGGTGGACAGCATACAGGGGAACTTCAACAGTTATCCCTACGAGATGAAGACCTATAGCCGGCAGCACATCATCCGTTCGAGCAGCGTTACCGAAAGGTCGCTTGTCACCACCTGCCGTCTGAGGAATGTAACCCGGAGCGACAACAATCCGCAGGGCTTTCTGATAGAGAGTTTTACCATCATCGAAAACAGGGACATCGGACAGTATGAAAGATAACGGTATAAAAAAGGTCTTCCACTCGTTCAGAACGGAGAAAGACCGATATATAATAAAACTCCGCAGGCGGTGGCAACGGCTGAGCTACCGGCAGCAAAGGATTATCATCCTTTACCTGCTCGGACTCTTCGCCGCCATCGACCTTGCCTACATCGTGGGCGGTTTCTGCGGGACAGACAAATTTCCGATTGAGGTACAGCATCTCCAAAGGATTGCGCTTCCCCAAACGGACAGTATTCAACCATTAAAAAACAATGTATCCAATGACACAATCCGATAAGAAAGAAGAAAAGAATAAAGAAACGCAGAAAGCGGAACCTGTATCCGAAAAGGGGAAGAAGTTAAACCGCAAGGTTGCCGACAAGCTGAAATTCTATGGCGTGGTGACATTCCTCTCCCTGCTTTGCGCCGGGTTCATCTGGTTTCTCTTCAAACCGGACACACCCGAAACGGTGGAAGGGACGGCAGGAATCAATACGACGATACCCGACGCTATCGCACCGGAGACGATGGCCGACAAACAGAAGGCTTACGAACTGGAAGAAATGAAGAAACGCAGGCAGGAGAAGGTAAGAACCTTGCAGGATGTGGCCGGGGGCTATCTGACACCGGACACAACGGACGGGCTGAAACCGGAAGAAGATGTACCGAAAGCGGATGCTATCCGGGAGTCCAGAGAAAAACAGCGGCAGATTTCAAGACAGATCACCTCGTTCTATAAGGAACCGAAGGAGAGTCCGAGGGTGGACGAACTGGAACGGCAGGTAAAGGAGCTTAACGAAAAGCTGGAACGTGAACGGAAAGGACAAGACCCGCTGGAACTGATGGAAAAGTCGTATGAGATGGCGGCACGCTATTTCCCCGGACAAACGGGCGGACAGGTGAAGAACATACAGCCTGCCGGGGGCACCGGTACCGGCAATCCTGCCGCCATAGCTGCCGGACGTGCCACGGAGAATGTGGTTTCGTCACTGGCCGTACCTCCGGTACCCGACACGATACCCCGCAATTACGGTTTTGCCACTGCCGTGGGCGGCGGACAGCTTGCCGGAGCCAATACGATACGTGCCTGCGTGGCCGAAGACCAGACAGTGACCACCGGGGCATGACTGAAGTTCCGGTTGCTGGAACCGCTGCAAGTGGGTGGTGTGCTTGTACCTGCCAATACTCCGCTATATGGTACGGTGCGTATCGAAGGGCAACGGATGGCAGTCACAGTAAACTCCTGTCTCTTATACACATCTGACGCTGCCGACG
>OLIV01001047.1_pt1 | contig 14622 bp, 15 predicted proteins | sample 1601411 | NCBI WGS metagenome assembly OLIV01 (sample SAMN03922450, study PRJEB24848) | human gut metagenome | isolation source: stool sample | host: Homo sapiens | place: Germany | collected 2009-11 | reverse complement strand
TCGTGGGCTCGGAGATGTGTATAAGAGACAGGAATTAAAAAGATTGGTGGCAAGATACTCTTTCGTTCCATCACTGAGAATAACTTCGATGACTCTTATCCTGATATCCTCAGTCCCGTCTTTTTCGTTACCGGGAAGAATTGTGATTATGTCTCCAGAGCATTTCTTAGCAATGTTATAATTATGTTTTAAGCGCATAAGACAAAGGTGCTGATGCTCGACACAGTAACGAAAGTCCCATAGTAAAACGGCGGCTTGGATCAGGATATCCAAACATTTCACCAAAGAACTCGAAATTCGATTTCGAATTAGGCAATTCTATTTTAGAACCATCAATGGCAAATAAATGATATCCATTCCAAAGTTTACGAGATGGGAGCTTCTTATAGAATAAATCAACTGATAAATAGTAGAGCTCTTTAAATAAGGCAGGGTTAATAAATTGGCGAGCCTTTGACAGAGCCTGTTTTGAAATGTCAGGGAAATCAAGATTTCCAAGATCTTCCCGAATACGGGAAAGATTTTGAAACATGGAGGCCTTTGAAGTGTAAAGCAGATACATAATTACTTGAAAAAGAGAAAGCTTTCGTTTGCGAATAAAATGATTTTTCGCACGATGAGGTTCCAGTTTTTCTGGGGTTGTGATATACTCCTTAATGGATTGGATGATATTTTTGCAGATGTCAATTCGATTCATATGACATACCTCCTAAAGTGTAATTAAGGTTCGTGGCGAGACGAACAATTCCTTAATTAATAGGTCGCGAAGCGACCTCACTTTCAGGAGGTTTTGTCAAGTGCTTTTTTTGTAAAAAAAGAAAAGAAATCCTTTAAATGCCGATGAAATCAGGGCTGAAGGAATTCTGAAATTTTTCTAAAATACTTAAGTTGACCACAGTGGTGTCAGGCACTATTAAATTTCCAAGGAGGTAAAATTACATATGAAAAGGTTTCAATCAATTTCAGAAAATCTCAGTTATAATGATATTCTTCAATTAGATGGAGCATTTTCCGCTTTGCATATTAATTATGGAAAATCCCCTCTGTTTAACGGTGAAAATAGTAAAGATTTAGCGAAAAATTCTAGAAAGAATAGCGTGTCATCATTAGAACATGTTGAAGATGTTTTTGAATATATGACTCACTTTAATGGTGTTGAAAATGATTTTAAAAAGGCAGATCGTATTGTGTTATGGGAAAAATACTGGTTAGAATATACAAATGCATTCGAGCATCTTACAGAAGTACTGCCAAAGTCAGTGACTACTGCATATATGGGAAGGCAAGCAATTGAACTTGGTTTTAAGTATTTATTACTGCGAAAAGATGTGTCAGACAAAGAATTTCGAACTCACAACTTGAAAGAATTAGCAGATTTAATGTGGGTAAAATATTCGATTGAGGAGCCGTATATGGGTGAGATACCGGATTTTTGCAATTGTTATAGTAAAATGTTAGAAGGAGACAATGTCGAATATTTTAGATATCCAGAATATAGTAGAAAAAGATATTTTGCAGGAAACCGATTGGATATCGAATGGTTATCCTACAATTTTGCACTGATTTTATTAAAATTATTACAATTTGCAAATCTGACTTTATGATTTGAAAGTGATTATGGAGAAGTCTATCAAGTGAAATAGTTTTTGAGATTGCAGATGTTATAGAAGAGGTTCCGACGGTTTGCTGGTGCGGAAAGCGTGCGCAGTGCAACACAAGATATGCAGACGGCAAGATTGTTCGAAAGGGCGCACAGGTCATGCTTGGATTGAATGAAAGCTATGTAGCATTATGCAGGAAGCATTACAAGGAAGGACGATTGTGGGAACATGATCCGGGAGATATTCCGGGTGATAATAATTAAAATCATAATTAAAAAAGGAGAAGCATGAAATCTCGAATCATCTCATGTCTTGATTTCTGGTATATTGCAATTAATTCTTTTGATTCAGCTTGCAATAATAGGATTCTCATGTTAATCTAATACCATGCAGTCCACATTCTGGTGGACTGCAAAAAGATCTATGAACCAAATCGGTAATTATTCAATAAGCTCAGTATCTCGAGCAGATAATCTGATGACAACCGAAAAAAGATGAATATCGTCTGAGAGATTATGTGATTAAGAAATCTTGATAATTTTGCTTCTTAAATTGTATGGATCTTCGATTCTGTTATCCAATCACTTCCATAGAAAGTAATCTTATGTTAAGATGAAAGTAGTTTTATAATCCTTTCCTCAAGCGATGATTCATCGTACAGAAGAGAGGAGAATTCTATGAGAAAAACCAGGAAAAGTGTATCAACCAAGAAAGAAATATCACAATGCAAAACATTGAAAGAGAAGCAAGAAGACTTTATCATGCTTCCAACAGTAGATTTCTGTTTCAAGGAATTGATGCAGAATGATAACATCCGCAAGAATATTATCGCAGCACTATTGAACGTTCCATCCGGTGAGGTAGAGAACACGGAACTTATGCCTACGATTCTCAGAAAAGAATCGAAAGATGATAAGTATGGGATTTTAGATGTCCGGGTGAAACTGAAAGATGGAGAACAGATTGATTTTGAGATGCAGGTAGAAGCATTTGATTGCTGGGCAAATCGTTCTGTTTATTATCTAAGTAAGATGTATACAAGTGAAATAAAAGAAGGCGAGGGATACGATTGCTTGAAGAAGTGTATCCATGTGAGCATTCTTGCATATGATCATTTTCTAGATGATAAAGAGTGTTATCGGAGAATTGCATTTTGTGATACGAAGACAGGAAAAGAGTATACAGATCTTATGGAGATGCATATCTTAGAATTGTCGAAACTTCCGCCGGAAGAGAAGAATGAGACAAGCCTGTTACAGTGGATGCGCTTTCTTGGAGGAAAAACCAGAAAGGATTTTGAAGAAATGGCAAAGAAAAATTCTGAATTGGAAGAAGCATATGACGTATTGGATAAATTAAGCGCAGATGAAAAGAAGAGGTTAGAATACGAGACAAGACAAAGAGCGATCAGAGATTACAATATAGGAATGTTAACCGCAGAAAGACGGGGAATTGAGGCTGGTCGTAAGATTGGAATGGAGGAAGGAAGAGAAAAGGGACGAACAGAAGGAGTAAACAGAATTAACCAGTTAAATATTGAATTGTCAAAGCTTGGGCGCACAGAAGATATATTGAAAGCGGCAGTTGACAAGGAATATCAGGAAAAGCTATTGAAAGAGTTTGAGTTATAATCTAAATTTTATGGAATGTTTTATCAATTCGAGTTGACCACATAAAGCAAAAATGAATAATGTATAAAAGTTTTATTAATGTACGATAAGATGTATTTGGACAAAGCATTGTAAGTACAGTAAAGAAGTAGGAGAAGTGTTGGAATAGTCCCTAGATATTCCGACACTTCTTCTACTTGCGGATTGACGCGGAAGGTACGTTACTGGTCATAACATTAACACAAATCTGCGAATACCAAAGCATTAAAAAATTCAGCTTGCAATAATAGAATTCTCATGCTAATCTAATACCACGCAGTCATCATTCTGATGAACTGCAAAAAGATCTATGAACCAAATCGGTAATTATTCAATAAGCTCAGATTTTCGAGCAGATAATCCGATGACAACCCAAAAAGATGAATATTGTTTGAAGATTATGTGATGGAGTAAGTTTCTCAAATATCTGATTTTAACGGGATAGTTACTTCCATAGAAAACTATCTTGTGTTAAGATAAATATAACTTTAGAATCCTCTTCTTCAGGCAATCATTCATTGCACAGAAGAGAGGAGAATTCTATGAAAGAAAACAAGAAACGTGTATCAACTAAGAGAGCAACATCACAATGCAAAACATTGAAAGAGAAGCAGGAAGACTTTATCATGCTTCCAACGGTAGATTTCTGTTTCAAGGAATTGATGCAGAATGATAACATCCGCAAGAATATTATCGCAGCACTATTGAACGTTCCATCCGGTGAGGTAGAGAACACGGAACTTATGCCTACGATTCTCAGAAAAGAATCGAAAGATGATAAGTATGGGATTTTAGATGTCCGGGTGAAACTGAAAGATGGAGAACAGATTGATTTTGAGATGCAGGTAGAAGCATTTGATTGCTGGGCAAATCGTTCTGTTTATTATCTAAGTAAGATGTATACAAGTGAAATAAAAGAAGGCGAGGGATACGATTGCTTGAAGAAGTGTATCCATGTGAGCATTCTTGCATATGATCATTTTCTAGATGATAAAGAGTGTTATCGGAGAATTGCATTTTGTGATACGAAGACAGGAAAAGAGTATACAGATCTTATGGAGATGCATATCTTAGAATTGTCGAAACTTCCGCCGGAAGAGAAGAATGAGACAAGCCTGTTACAGTGGATGCGCTTTCTTGGAGGAAAAACCAGAAAGGATTTTGAAGAAATGGCAAAGAAAAATTCTGAATTGGAAGAAGCATATGACGTATTGGATAAATTAAGCGCAGATGAAAAGAAGAGGTTAGAATACGAGACAAGACAAAGAGCAATCAGAGATTACAATATAGGAATGTTAACCGCAGAAAGACGAGGAATTGAGAATGGACGTAAGATTGGGATAGAAGAAGGAAGAGCAGAAATCAATCAATTAATTCTAGAACTGTCAAAACTTGGACGTACAGAAGACATTACAAAAGCGGCGGCTGACAAAGAATATCAGAGAAAACTATTGAAAGAGTTTGGTTTACATTAAACAATTATGAAGTCGGAGAGCTTTTTAAGAAGCATGAATATCTGATGGAAAGCCCTGCGCTGAATGCAGAAGAAAAAAAGAAGTTTGGTGACATTCGGTATGTACGAGCGGGGAAGATCGAAGTAATGCGTTCGCTTCAAAAAACTTGCTGTTATTACTGGCTGTCTGAAAATTGCAAAGGAAAGCATTTTCGCAGGTACAAACAATTTTTCGAGACAGAAGTTTCTAAGTGGTTTGAGGATAGTTCTAAAAAATGGAATAGAACGGAATTTATAAAAAGCGTTGCCTGGTAAAGAAAAAATAATAAGATAAACAAAAAACAGGAGTCGCTACGTACGACAACGGGTAACGCAAACCGACTCCTGTTCCATTTTTCACTTAATCACCAATATCAGTATGTCCCTGTTCGAACTCCCATTGGAGACCGTATTTGTCAATAAAGTAGAAATACCGTACTTCACTGAGAATTTTAGCTGTCTGCCTTTTCCTTTCATCCATTTCTTTCATATCCTGATCGAAGAAATGAACTTCATCCGGATAGGTCTCGCTGATCTGGAATACTTGATAATCGTCAGTCTCATTGATCAGACGTGTGTCCGGCATGGATTTAATATGTAAAAATGCTTCGTCGATGTTCGTGATTTTCAGTGCTACATGACGTGCGCCACTGACATCGTTGGCAGCGAAGAAGACAGGTTCTTTTCGTCCTTCCGGTGAATGGTACTGCATGAGTTCCAGTGTCAGTTTTGTGCCCGGTACATTTACAAAAGCGATAGAGACATCGCCGTCGGCAGCTTCTTTGACAAATCCGCCGGCTTTAAAGAAACCTTCGTTTCTCCAGTGGGACAGGTAATGATCCGGTACAACGCCCAACAGTTTTTGGTAATAGTCAACCGCCTCCATCATATCATCCACGAAAATACATACATGGGATAATCCGGCGAATTTTGGCATAGCAGCCTGTACATTTGAGTTCATCATTTAAATCAGATCCTTTCTTCATAAATTTGGGTCACAATGAGTAACGATCCAAAGAATGTTTTATTATGTGTAAGTATAAAAGAAAAATGCAGAAAAAACGCGTTTCTTTCGTGAAACCGTGTTTTTTCTGCGTGAAATAGTGATCTGATTTTCTGCAAAGATCAGCAGTTAAGGATGACGCATGCTGTCAGAATACCGTCTTCCATCTGATAACGGATATTTCCATCGTATTTATCAATAGCCATCAGGATGCTTTCTATCCCAGTTCCTTTTGACTTGATGATATCATTTTCGATCACAAGGTCCGTTTTACAAGGGTTACTGCACACGATCACAAGTTTCTCCTTTTTCATACGGAGATTTACTGTGATCTCATCCCGGGAACCGCATTCGATACATCCGTTTACTGCATTTTCCAGAAGATTTGAAAGGATCGCAACAAAATCCATATCTGCAATTGTTATATGCTCCGGTGTGTCGGCAGTTATAGAGATCGTAATTCCTTCTTTCTGTGCTTGATTATAAAAGTTGTTTAAAATGGCGTTGGCTGTAATATGTGGGCAAAAATCAATCTGACTTGCCGCATCCAGGCTTTGGATAAATTCTTCTATATAATGTATCGCTTCTTGTGGCTTCTGTTGTTTCAGAAGCAGGTCAATATTTTGCATGTGATGTCGAAAATCATGACGCATGGCTTTGGCGGTTGATGCATGTTCTTTGGCCATGGCAAGCTGTCCTTGCAGGTATTGTACATTTTGAGTGATCAGTTCCATCTTCACTTCGGCATTCATGTGTTGGATCGTGCCAAATACAATCCACAGTACTGCACAATAAATCATCATGGTTGTGATAAACAGGATCATCTGTTCGGCGGAATGACCATCACGCATGAGGAAGTTGATAAGCGTTGCAAACACGGTTAAAAACAGAAAGGACACGAGGGAAATAGAGTACCAGGTCCGTCTTCTGTCTCCGGGCACTGTACGCATATAAGGACGCGCAAACCACAGATACAGCAGGACTGCAGGAACATTCAACAGTATTCGTACCAAGCTTCGTATATACATCTGTTTTACAATGGATAAATTCGGAAATAATCCATCACAGATCAAAATAGAAAGGCAAATGATGATGCAGAACAAATTTGCATAAGTAACGATCAAAAATATTTTTTTGCTGAAACTATCAGATGAAGTATATAGGAAAAGTAGAATTGCTGGCAGGATGGTTCCGACAAATGAAAATGGAATCACATACGGAGAGTCTTTGCCAAGCAGGGAATATGCAAGTATGGTCCATAAAGTGAAGAATATAGCGTAAAGTCCATAGAGCAGAACCGTTTTTTTGATCGGATATTTTCGTTCTGTCATAGAAGCAAACCAGATGATATGTGCTACAACAGTGAGTATTGAGGTAACAGCCAGATGATTCATTGTATCATTACATCTCCTTCAGAGTGATCGAACTGTTGCTGAGTTCGGAATTGATAATTTGAGTATACCGTATCGTTAAGGGGATGTCCACTTTATTATTTTTCTAAAAATGATTGGAAGAGTCAGATTTATAGTGTATGATAAGAATGCAGGGTTAAGCTGTCAGAATTTACAACAGGAGGTTTACATCATGGAAAAAGCAAGGGTGTATTATACTGATTTCCGGGCGAAGCTTGGCGAAGGTCTTCCAACGAAGCTGAAACGTCTGATGAAGAAAGCAGGAATCAGTGAGATTGACATGGAAAATAAATTTGTGGCGATCAAGATGCATTTTGGAGAGATGGGGAATATCAGTTATCTCCGTCCGAATTATGCCAAGGCGGTTGTTGATGTCGTGAAGGAGCTTGGGGGAAAGCCATTTCTTACAGATTGTAATACACTATATCCGGGCAGTAGAAAGAACGCACTGGAGCATCTTTACTGTGCATGGGAGAATGGATTTACACCGTTGAGTGTCGGATGTCCGGTGATTATCGGAGACGGCCTGAAGGGAACGGATGATATTGAAGTTCCGGTACAGGGAGGAGAGTACATAGAGAAAGCGAAGATCGGACGTGCCGTGATGGATGCGGATGTATTTATCAGTCTGACGCATTTTAAAGGGCATGAGACGACAGGTTTCGGTGGTACGATCAAGAATATCGGAATGGGATGTGGTTCCAGAGCCGGTAAGAAGGATCAGCATTCTGTTGGTAAGCCGACGATCGATCAGGAAGCCTGCAGAGGATGTAAGAGCTGTCTGAGAGAGTGTGCGAATGACGGCCTGATTTATGATGCTGATGCAAGAAAGATGTCTATTGATCTTGAACATTGTGTTGGTTGTGGAAGATGTATTGGGGCATGTAACTTTGATGCCATTTCATTTATGGACAGTGCGGCAACAAAGGTATTGAACTGCAAGATGGCAGAGTATACAAAGGCGGTTGTGGATGGAAGACCGAACTTCCATATTTCACTGATCGTTGACGTATCACCGAACTGTGACTGTCATCCGGAGAATGATGCACCGATCCTTCCGAATATCGGTATGTTTGCCTCTTTTGATCCGCTGGCACTGGATCAGGCGTGTGCAGATGTCTGTCTTAGCGCAACACCGTTGCCGCACAGCCAGCTTGCAGATCGTATGGAAGAAGAGAATTTCTGCGATCATCATGATCATTTTGAGAATACAACACCGAATTCAGAGTACAAGACTTGTCTGGCACATGCAGAGAAGATCGGTCTTGGAACAAGAGAGTATGAATTGATCTATATGAAATAAATGTCAGATAAAAGAAGTATTGTAGTGAACAGTAACAGTAAATGCGCTTTACAATAAAAATGTTTTAGGAGGAATTGAAGATGAGTGAATTAAGAGTTGAGAGAAAAGAAAACATGGCTGGTGGAAAGGGACACGTTATCATCAAGCACATTCTGGAAGATAAGGAACTGAACGGAAAGTGCAAGATGTATGCAGAAGTTACACTGGAGCCGGGATGTTCTCTTGGATATCATGAGCATCACAACGAGAGTGAGACATATTATATCCTTCGCGGGGAAGGAAATTATGATGACAATGGACGTATCCGCCCGGTAAAGGCAGGAGATATGACATTTACACCGGATGGAATGGGACACGGACTGACGAATACAGGGGATACAGATCTTGTGTTTATGGCACTGATCATTTTGGATTAATGCATCGTATTTTTTGAGACTGGCCCATAAATTTTAAAAGTGCATCCGGCAATGATTTCGTAATTGATTTCGTTGCCGGGTGCACTTTTTGTAAAGGGAATATTGTGTTCTAATTGGAACTTTTGTATTTTCTGATCAGGCAGGAGATGACTCCGGCGGCACATAGTCCAAACAATACATTGTGGAGAGAACCGTATACATCAAGAGCTCCTTTCACTCCGTAGATCACTTCCGGTGAATCAGGGAGCAACGGGCTGAAGAGGAATGCGGCATAGGAAATCGCAAATACAAGGATAAAAGACCACAAGCCTCTTCCGGTATCTTCTCTCCAGCTGGAGACTCCGTCACGTACGCGGACGCGTGTCATCGACCAGAGAAGGGAGATGAATTCGAAGAACAGGAAGAGGGCAGCTACACATAAGTAAGCGGCCAGAGTCTGAGAAATCTTCTGTGTCTGGATTGCCTCCTGGATGTCTCCGTACGGTGTGCTTGCACGGTAAAAGTTGTAGAGTACAAATGCTGTTGTGGCCAGAATTAACACAATAGAAAGCTGCTGAAGCAATGTGCTTGTGAGCCTTGATAATGCCTTTCCGCCTTTTTTGATCGGTGCGGCAAGTTTTACTCCACCACCGGAACGTTTCCTGCCGGAGGAGCGTCTGTCGTAGTCACGATCATTATATGGATTATTATATGAATCATTATAAGGATTGTTGCGATTTGATCTTCTGTTGGAAGTGTTATAATCGTCCTCATAATAATCATCCTCATAATCTGCATCATCATCTTCATAATCATCGTCATATTCAGGAAGTACTTCTTCGAACTGGCTGTCTTCGGAATCGTTAAAGTTATCTCGGTAATCGTCTGCGTTCATAACGATTGTCTCCGTGTTAGAATCAGGTCTGTTTATTTGTTTTGTATCTTCAGAAGTATGAAAATTGATTTCTGGATCTTCTTCATATGTAACTTCAAAATCGTCATCGAAAATGTCTGAGAAATCATTCTTCGGGCTCATATCATTTACCTCACTTTCCATTTGAAACCATGTCGTTGCATGTATCTCACTATGTTATAACGTTTTCCGTGTTTTCTCAACCCTTTCAAATATGAATTTAAAAATTTTTAAGATTTTCAGTGTCTGAAATATCTGTTATACTGGAAGGGCGATGTGATTGATAAAAATGCAGAAAAACAGAAAGCAGGGAAAAGAATGAACTTAATTAATATAGAACATATTTCTAAAATATATGGGGAGAAAGTGATTTTTGATGATGCATCGTTTGGTGTTCAGCAGGGGGATAAGATCGGGATTGTTGGGATTAACGGAACCGGAAAGTCAACTTTTTTGAAGGTGGTTGCGGGAGAGGAAGTGCCGGATGAGGGGCAGGTTGTTCGTCAGAATGGTCTGAAGATTGCTTTTGTTCCGCAGAATCCGACATTTCCGGAGGGGATGGATATCCGTTCCTACGCACTTCAGGATGCAGATGCGGAGAGCTGGCAGGTGGAAAGTAATCTGACGGAGCTTGGGATCACGCATTGGGATCAGAAGATTGACACTTTATCCGGGGGACAGAAGAGACGTGTGGTTCTTGCGAAGATACTTGCAGGAGACTTTGACGTACTTCTTCTGGACGAGCCGACGAATCATCTGGATCAGGAGATGATTTCCTGGCTGGAAGATTATCTGAGATCTTACCGTGGAACTGTTCTTATGGTGACACATGACCGCTATTTCCTTGATCGTGTGACGAACCGTATCCTGGAGCTGAGCCATGGAAAGATGTATGGATATGATGCGGATTATTCCGGATTCCTTGAATTGAAGGCGCAGAGGGAAGAGATGGAGCTTGCAAGTCAGAGAAAGCGTCAGAGTATCCTTCGGATGGAACTGGAATGGGCGAAGCGTGGATGCCGTGCGAGAACGACAAAGCAGAAGGCAAGACTGGAACGTCTGGAAGCGTTGAAAGCAGGAAAAGCACCTGTGACGGATCAGACGGTGGAGCTTGATTCTGTAGAGACAAGAATGGGCAAGAAGACGATCGAACTTCATCATGTCAGCAAGCGTTTTGGGGAGAAGAAGATTCTGGATGATTTCAGTTATATTGTGTTAAAAAATCAAAGACTTGGAATCATAGGACCAAATGGATGCGGAAAATCAACTCTTATGAAAATGATCGCGGGACAGGTGATTCCGGACAGTGGAAACATTGAGATCGGAGAAACGATCAAGATCGGATATTTTGCACAGGAAGAACAAGAGATGGATCCTTCTCAAAGAGTGATCGATTATGTGAAAGATATTGCAGAATATATTACGACACGAGAAGGAAAAATCAGTGCGTCAGCGTTGTTGGAGCGTTTTTTGTTTACTCCTGATATGCAGTATGCTCCGATAGGTAAACTTTCGGGCGGAGAGAAGAGAAGGCTGCATCTTCTTGGCGTACTTGCCGAAAATGCAAATGTTCTTTTGTTTGACGAGGCGGGAAATAATCTTGATATTCCCACACTTACGATTTTGGAAGATTATTTAAACTCTTTTTCGGGAATCGTGATCACCGTATCGCATGACCGCTATTTTTTAGATAACATTGTGGATCGCATTTTCGAGTTAGATGGGAAGGGGCATATCCGTCAGTTTGAAGGAGGATATACCGATTATTTGAATGTAAAGAAAAGAGAATCTGCATCAACGCAGTTTACAGACAAAACCGAAAATTCGCGCGGAAATCTTCCGAAAGATCCTGCGGAAAGTAATCCGAAAAGCTGGAAACAAAATGCGCCGCAGAAGGTTAAATTTTCTTATAAAGAACAAAGAGAATTTGAGACGATTGATGACGATATCGCAGCGCTTGAAGAAAGAATAGAAAAAATTAAAATGCAGATCAATGCGAATGCGACCAATTCTGTTAAACTAAAAGAGTTATTTGAGGAACAGGAGAAAGTACAGGCACAGCTTGACGAAAAAACAGAAAGATGGGTTTATTTAAACGAGATTGCAGAAAAGATCGGCTGCGTATAACTTTTGATTTCATTCTTGATTTTAGACTGACTGAACGGTCATCAAATATGTAAAAATTTTAGCACAACATCTTGACAAAGAATAGCTGAGTTGGTAATATTATAAAATATAAAAACAGAACGCACTCTGTTTTTTTAGAGAAGAAGGAGAGGAACACATGAGAAGTCAGGTATTTTCATTGCTTGTAGACAATAATCCGGGAGTGTTGAGCCGTATTGCAGGGTTATTCAGCAGACGCGGATACAGTATAGACAGCATCACGGCAGGTGCGACGACCGATACGAGGTTTACGAGGATTACAGTAGTTGCATCGGGGGATGAGCTGATTTTATCCCAGATAGAAAAACAGGTAAGGAAGCTGGAAGATGTCGTTGATATAAAAGTTTTGAAAGACGGAGAGTCAGTATACCGCGAACTGATCATGGTAAAACTGCGGGCAAACGCATCCCAAAGGGGCGAGATTATTTCAGTGGCAGATATTTTCAGAGCGAAGATAGTTGATGTCGAAGAGGACTCGCTGATCATCGAACTCACCGGAACTCAGAGTAAACTGGAAGCTTTTCTGAATCTTCTTCGAGGATATGAGATACTGGAACTTGCAAGAACAGGTATTACAGGTCTTTCCAGAGGAAGTAAGGATGTAGCATATTTTTAATTATCATTTAGGAGGAATGCAAAATGGCAGCAAAAATTTATTATCAGGAAGATTGTAATCTCTCACTTCTTGAGGGAAAAACAATCGCGATCATCGGTTATGGAAGTCAGGGACATGCTCATGCACTGAATCTGAAAGAATCAGGATGCAATGTCGTGATCGGACTTTATGAAGGAAGCAGATCATGGGCAAAAGCAGAAGCGCAGGGATTTGAAGTATATACAGCGGCAGAAGCGGCAAAAAAAGCAGATATTATTATGATCCTGATTAATGATGAGAAACAGGCTGCTTTATATAAAAACGATATTGAGCCGAATCTTGAAGAAGGTAATATGCTGATGTTTGCACACGGCTTTAACATTCATTTCGGACAAATCGTTCCGCCGGCGAACGTAGATGTGACAATGATCGCTCCGAAAGCTCCGGGACATACTGTAAGAAGCGAGTATCAGGTTGGAAAAGGAACTCCTTGCCTTGTAGCTGTAGAGCAGGATTATACAGGAAAAGCTCTTGATAAAGCTCTCGCATATGGTCTTGCGATCGGAGGAGCAAGAGCCGGTATCCTCGAGACTACATTCCGTACAGAGACAGAGACAGACCTTTTCGGCGAACAGGCGGTTCTTTGCGGCGGTGTGTGCGCTCTTATGCAGGCAGGCTTTGAGACACTTGTAGAAGCGGGATACGATCCGAGAAATGCATATTTTGAGTGTATTCATGAGATGAAGCTTATTGTTGATTTGATCTATCAGTCCGGTTTTGCAGGAATGAGATATTCGATTTCCAATACTGCCGAATATGGTGATTACATAACAGGACCGAAGATCATTACAGATGATACGAAGAAAGCGATGAAGCAGATTTTGACAGATATTCAGGATGGTACGTTTGCAAAAGACTTTCTTCTGGATATGTCCGAAGCCGGAGGTCAGGCACATTTCCGCGCAATGAGAAAACTTGCGTCAGAGCATCCGGCAGAGAAAGTAGGAGAAGAGATCAGAAAACTTTACAGTTGGAGCGATGAAGATAAACTGATCAATAACTAATAGGATATAATTACAAAAAGACGCCTTGCATTACGCGAAGCGTCTTTTTGTATGAAAATGTCTTTTTGTTTATGATGATAAGATTATGTACAAAAAAAGACATCTGCCTGACGGGAGCAAATGTCTTTTCTATTTTTATCAATTCTATTAATAAGATTAAGCAATGCTGCTTACAGCTTTGGAAAGACGAGAAATCTTTCTGGAAACAGTTTTTTTGTGATAAACACCTTTTGTTCCAGCTTTGGAAATCTCGACGATCGCTGCGCGAAGAGCAGTCTTAGCAGTTTCAGCGTCTTTAGCGGCAACTGCAGCTTCCACTTTCTTTACAGCAGTTTTTACTTTAGACTTAATTGCTTTGTTTCTTGCAGCTTTTGTCTCGTTTACTAAAATTCTTTTCTTAGCAGACTTAATGTTAGCCAATGCGTACACCTCCAAATATATCTATGATTTCAAATGTAATTTGAGTTTCCGCAGACTCGGACACGGACGTTCTGCTGAAACATACTCATTTATTTTATGCCAACTCTAAAGGGTTGTCAATACATATTTTAATAAATATTGGGAATTATGGAACATATATAGAGAAAAACTGCATTATTTGGAAAACCGGAATAAAAAAACACAGTATCTGCATTAAAAAGACGGTTTGAATATAAAAACAGCAGGAATACTATAATAAGAACATAAAAAGCGAGGATGAGATATGATAAAAAATTATAGTGTGCGGACAGATCTTGCGCTTGAAGAAAAAGAAAGGTTTGAATCAGATCATGTAGAAATATCAGGGGTAGTTCTTGAAGAAGATTATGATGAAGCATCAGAACTTCGTGTTACAAGAGTGGAGATCAAAACAGAAAACGGAGCAAAGGCAATGGGAAAACCTGTAGGAACTTATTTGACGATAGAAACTCCTAATTTGGCAATGCCTGATGAAAAAAGTCAGACCGTGATTGCCGAAAAGGTATGTTCTTTTATAAAGCTGTCTCTTATACACATCTCCGAGCCCACGAGACCGTACTAGATCTCGTA